>ENA-UEQO01000002-UEQO01000002.1-human-gut-metagenome-genome-assembly--contig:-NODE-2-length-265791-cov-9.812795_pt1 | contig 265791 bp, 215 predicted proteins | sample MGYA00242938_ERZ507940 | MGnify/ENA primary metagenome ERZ507940 (study PRJEB26167, sample SAMN06115517) | human gut metagenome | host: Homo sapiens | place: China:Chongqing | collected 2014-12-03... | reverse complement strand
TCCTATGCGTCCCCTCAAATGGTTTTCGCCTATCGAATTTCTTAATAATAGTGTCCAATATGATTGACAAACCTACATTTTGCGAAAATTTTTATTATATAAGCCGATTTTATTATGGGGGTAGTCCCTGATTTGCACCCTCATATTTATAACCCACTTTGTATTAATATCTAAAAAAGGTCAGATAGAGTAATTCTGTTATATTACTTAGTTCAGAATATGTAGTAATATATATGGCTTTTGATATTTTTGAAATTTGCCCTTTTGTCTTTTTTTAGATAATTTTAGGAGGACTTTTTTTATGTTGAGAAGAGAATATTTGATAAGATTGCGTACAGATATGCACTTTACCCGAGAAAACGTTGCTAAAGAGCTTGGCGTTAAAGACCGCTATCTCAAAAACATAGAGGACGGGCGAAGTCTATCTACGGAAGCTATAACACGGCACTTTATTGTTTTGTCAAAGCTTTTTGGTATATCAATAACCGACTTGGCGGCAATGGAAGCACTATACCAAGTTGCCAATATTGAGCTGATAGATACGATGTCAAATGAAACCACCGAGAGCAGTATTGACAATGTCGACTGATTTCGTCTTGTTTTCCTCAAAGCAATGACTATATATGTTTAACGTTGTAGTTGGGGTGGAGTGACCTAGTGTCGCTGATACAGTTACAGCGTCTATGCCAGCATTTATCTGCAGACTGGCGTTGAGATGTCTGAACGTATGAATGCCATAGAAGGGTAAACCATTTTTCTTGCACATTCTCTCAAGCCACTTGTAAGGCGTATTGGGGTGCATTGGCGTTCCGTCCCTTTTGGTGAAAAGTCTGCCTGATTTTGTGATTTTTTCGCCTTTGTTTTTTGCATAAGTGAAGTCATGTTCCTGTGCTAACTGAAACATAATCAGAGGTTGTGTAAGCTCTTTTGTAATGCTTACAGTACGCTGTGACTTTTTGGTTTTTGTAGTATCAGTATAGATTCCGCGGCTTTTTGTGTAGTTTGACGTCCGCGGACTGTGAAGCACTCTTATTTTTTTCATTGTAATTAACCTTAGCGGTTAATATATATCCCCGTCAGGCTTAAGGACTTTTCGGCTGGACTCAGAATAAGACATAATGATGTGTAATCTTTGCGAAATCACTAACAACTGCGCCGTGATGGACACTAGCGAGTATAGGCACTGTGGTGCTGAGCTACCTGTGAGAGTAACAAAGCAAGGGCGTCAACTTCGAGCCGACATTGTCGTAATGTAGTCCCATTGTTTGAATGTCACTGCAGATGTTTCGTGCGCCAAAGGGAAAAATCATTATATAGCGTAAGCAAAAAAATCAATACGATTACGGATTGTTTTTGCATACACTCGATCAAGTGGTATGCTTGGCTGACCAAAGAGCATTTCAGCGAGTGCTTTTTTGGTCAATCAAACATGGTCACTGTTTTTTAGATAACATTTGAAGTCCCCAGATAAACTCTACGGACTTCCTAAGTGTTGTTGGTGACCCGTACGGGAATTGAATTAATCCGCACACCTGATGCGGTCTTTAGTAAAATGCGAAAAAGCCCGATTTTGCGGCGTTTTTGAGCAATGCAATTGTAGTGATTTTAAGCCGATTTCGGTGATTTTTAGCACAAATAAGTGGCAAACAAGTGGTTGAAAGTGGCGCATTTCTACCAGGAAGAGTACCGTATGCGTAATGACAGCAGGCGGTCGTTTTTTAATTAATACTGCTTTTTTGTGAGATCAGAAACCAATTGTTTTCCATCTTCTTTCTCTTCTTCAAATAATTCCATAGCAATAGCTTCACAATCACACTTTAATTTATCAAGTATAAAACTATGTCATAATTCAAAACTTTTAATCACATCATCCCATGTGAATGCATAAACTTCATATGTCGTTTGGATGCGGTGCAGATTTATTCGGCAGATTGTACTAAATTACCGCAGGTATACTAGCGTATGTCAAGGGAATTTTGGACAATATGACGGATAAAGATATGCCGCAGACAAGCCAACAGAATTTAGAGATGACCACATATTAATCCTTCTTAAATCACAGTACTATATTATAAGTTTTAAGTATATCGTCCTTTTTAGCATAAAATGCTTCGATAATAGACCATCTGAAAAAAAGTCTGTAAAAAATCAGCCTCCTGTGTTATTTTTATTATATCTGTATGTGTTAAAATGATATGAACCTATAAAAATAGAAATTCCAACCGAGATATGGTATAATAAGTTTACCACAACAAAAAACACCGATTCGGAGGAATTTCTAATGAATATTATAACACAAGAAGCGAAGAAACGTCAAGCTGTAGTTAAGCTGGCAAACAGAAAAGGTCTGCGTTGTCAATAGATGTGACCCATAAAAGGAAGAAATTCTTACGGATATGGGTCACATCTATTGACAACACAAAAAATTGATTTTTTAAATTTTGGTTATTCACAGATTATAACGAGCAAGCAGATAGGGGACAGGCTCATTTATTCCGGTTCAGAAATACAGCATATCCCCGTCGATAAGCGTATAATCATCTATATGATCAAAGGAAAAACCTCCTGTACAAACGAAACCCAAACCGGAAACCTATATTCCTTTGATATTATCAAATATCATCTGGAAATCAGTGCTGAAAAGTATTGCGAGTTTTGATATTACTTTTCAATAACATACCGTCTGCTTTTCTTTTCACCGATAGGCACTAAAGCTTCCGCCTTGACCATTTTCTCAAAAATCTTTTTGACACTTGAATCTTTCAGACCTAACAAATCGCAAGCCTCTTTATTTGATATGCTTCCGTTTCGCTTGATATAGTCAATGATCATGTCTTCACGTTTATCGGTATTTTATCGGTATTGTCAGATGATTTATCGGTATTTATCGGCGGTTTATCGGCGGTTGCAATACCTGATAACGGCACCTCGACCTTGAATACATCGTCCTCAAAAAGAACAGGCTCGCTGTCCGAGTATATTTTCGTGTACTTATAAAGATTTCGCACATCTGAACCCAGCTCGTCTGCTCTGCCTATATTATTGAAGAAACGTGCAATAAGCGGATTTTTCGGATATGGAGAAGTAGTGTCGAGTATACGCCCATAATGATAGGTCTTGTTTGCATTCTCGGTAAGTATCCTGCCTTTTTCGACAATGACCTTTGCAGGATACGGACTTGTATATTCACGGTGCATCAGGATATTGCTTACTATCTCACGAGCAATAATGCTGCGTATGCTTACACGCTGAGTGCCTTCAAGATAAAATTTGTCATCTACATGACGGCAGATAAAATCGGTCAATCGGTCGAAGCTCACCGTTATCGGCAACGCCCATAAGAATATGACCGCCGAAACGATTTGAGAAAGAGCACACGGTAGGATAAACTTCACCTGCGATCTCATTCTTGCATTTCTTGAATTCTATTGTTACACCTTCACCTTGTGATATAAGGTCAAGTATGTTTTCTTTGGTCATGGTTTTGCTCCTGATTTTCAATTGTATTTTTGGTTTCTGATAGCTTGTTGTAGTAGTTAATTATAGGTCTTCAATTGCAATCTTTTAAATTCAACTAATGATTTAATATATTGATTAGTGCTTCTGCAACCGTCAAAGCTTCCTCCTTGGTATTATCCACTCCAAAGCTGATACGAATGGTTCCGTTTGCATATTCCGTCGGAACTTTTATTGACTCAATAACGTGTGATACCTGTGTGTTCACGGAGTCACAAGCTGAGCCTGTTGATATACATATTCCTTTCAAATCAAGTCTATGCAACAGCATTTCACCATCAGCACCACGAATAGAAATATTGACATTTCCCGGCAGACGATTATGTCCGCCATTTTTGATATAATCAATGCCGGACAGCAATAGACGAGTCAAGAAAGTTGCTTCAAGTTCTTTAAGTGCCGCTGTTGTCTCTGTCATTCGGTCAACATTTTTCTTCAAAGCTGCAGCCATGCCTACTATTCCCGCAACGTTTTCTGTGCCTGCACGCATATTGCGTTCTTGACTTCCGCCTGAAATATATGAGGCAATGCTTGTCCCTTTGCGGATATACAAAAAACCGATACCTTTGGGACCGTTAAATTTATGAGCAGAAGCCGAGAGCATATCAAAGCCTAGTTCCGTCACATTGATCGGAACATGACCTACCGCCTGCACCGCATCAGTGTGGAACAGTGCGCCGTGTTCGTGTGCAATCTTACAAAGCTCTTTTATAGGCTGAATGGTTCCTATTTCATTGTTTGCAAGCATGATCGATACAAGAAAAGTATTATCAGTGACGACCTGAGACAGTTTCTCCGGAGTTATATAGCCCTCGTTTGTAGGGAATATATATGCAACGGGATATCCTTGACGTTCGATTGCTTCACAAGCCCGCAATATTGCATGGTGCTCAAAAGCGGAGGTTATCGTCGCTCTTTTATTCTCATTAAGCAAAGCCGATCCGCGAATAGCCCAGTTGTCGCTTTCAGAGCCTCCCGATGTAAAGAAGATCTCATCCGATGCTGCGCCAATGCAGGAAGCAATGATTTCCCGAGCCTCCTGCAAAGCCTTCTTGGGCTTACGAGCAAAAGAATACGGTTGTGAAGCATTGCCAAATTCATTCAGAAGATATGGTTTCATTGCTTCAAAGGCATCGGTATCAAGTTGGGTTGTTGCGGCATTGTCGGCATATATCATTTGGTTCACCTGTTTTAAAGGAATTCTTTTCATTATAATCCCCTTGTTTTGATATCGGGAACAACTTTTCCGGCTTCTTTAGGATCAGCGAGTCCCATTTGTTCACGAATAATACTACGCATTTTTAATGCCGGTTGCAGGCAATAAGTATCGAAATCTTCAAGACTTATATCTTTTGAACTCTCTGCATGAGGGAATATCAGCTTAGTAAATGCAGTACATATTTTTCTTATAGCATCTGTATCACGGGTATCTGCTTTTGGTGGAACATCAAGCATATCTACAACTATACTGCGATATGTTGTATTATTTCTCAGTTCATGGAGAATTGACGAAAAATACTCGGAATTAAGAGCCCAACCATTTGCTTTCATATCATCATTCATTCGGGGAAGCTCCCAACCCTTTATAAAACCGTGAAGTCGGTCAAGAAAAGGTGATCTATGAAAAGGGAAAGGTAATTCCTCAAACATAAAAGTATGCTCATTCATGCTGTTTCCGGAAATATTGCCAAGAAATACAATAGCAGCATCAACATTAACAAGATGTCCATCATCTGCTTTGAAACTTCCATTTTCCATTATCTGCTGAAGGGAAGAGTGCATTTCAGTATCCTTCATATAATCTGCTTCGCGTATTTCATCAAGCGCAACATAATCCTTATATGCAACAACGCCTTCTTTTTTATTTGTCTTGTTGTAAATAAGCTGTGCACGAGTAGATTTTCCTGATACAAGCCAACCAAATCGACTAATCTGTCCAAACAGATAAGACTTTCCTGTTCCCGGAGGAGCAAGCTCTATGATATTTAAGCTTTTCTCTACAAACGGTAAAAGCCTCTGTAGAAAAGTCAACCTTTGCTCACGGCTCTCAAAGCCATCAGCATTATAATCTGCAGCTGATATAAGGACATCAATCCATTCTTCGGTTGTAAACTCTCTTCTGCCTTCTTTATAATCTTCAAGATCAACTGAGTATGGACAAAATGGTTTGTAATCTGTCATCTTTATGAAACCATTGGATTTCTTTTTTGAAAAATCTTGCATCCAGGTGAGTTCAATTATGCCCCAGTTTTCACTTTCTTTAAGAAGAGTGTTTTGCCATTTTTCCACGACCTGTTTCTCAACTATTCCGCCGGCACCTGATTTTATATCTCCAAAATCAGGCATCTCAAATAAAGTATCACCGGTCTTTATATCTACTGAAACACGTATCTTCGTAAGAATTACTACAGTCTCGCCATTTGTGAGTTGAAACTTCATCCGTTCAAAATCATCCTTGCTTGGAACGTACCTTTTTATATAATGGGATACTCTATCAAGGTCTACATTTCCATCATCATCAGAAAATTTCATTACGATCCAATCTCGCATGAAAGAGGGCATTTTTAGATCTTTAAAGAAACCGGCACGCTGAGGGTTCTTCAAAACAACCATATCTGCAAATACGTCTCTAAGTTTTTCCTCTACCATAAGAAATCCTCTCCTCAAAGGAATAGTGTACATCCTTGTTCCTTAAACTCTTTTATTTTTATGATCAAATCTTCTTTCTCACAGCCAAAATAATCAGCCATACAGGTGATACAATAGTATTCTTCCGTATCGATATCGATCAGCTTTTGTGAGAGTGCCACTTCATCTTTCTTGAGTGCTTTACCACATTCACAACAAACTTTTTTCTTCATATCGGCAAATCACCTTCTCCGCCACCAAGTGCAGGCTTGATAGTTATATCAGGCATAGTTACAATTTTATTGTTTGCATACACCTGAACGCTATATGTACCTTTCCCGATTCCTCTAAACATAATATTCCAAATTTTCTTATCAGAAGCACAAACAGTTTCTCCGTCTATTCCTGCAATCCTTACTTGCAACTGATTCACAGGCTTATTAAAATTGATCTGTAATTTTACCTTCTTCATAGAGATCTTTACAGTATCTTTTTCCCATTCTCCCGAAAGAGGAATATCACGATTACTATCAAGAACAATTACAGGAACTAACAATTCTTCCGGTGTTGCGCCGCCATGTACTTCGCCATAAACAGCGTTATCATCATCAGCTCCTGCTGCAAATCCTGATATTTTAAAATGATCGTAATTTTCATAAACTACATAATGATTCCCATCAGCTGCTTTTACTATACGGGTATTAGGTACCGATGGTTTGCTTTGATCATCAATCAAACAATATCGCCCGTGACTGAATACCGTTCCTCCATTTGGCACAGGCATACCGTCACGATTATGAAAAAGTCTGGCAGCAAGACGACTTGTTCCATGGTCGCCTGTAATAATTATTCTGTGATACTGCTGCATTAATTCGTTGACCTTCTGATATATATTTGCTACAAAGGTCAATTGTTCTTGAACACATGAATAATAATTGTCGTCATCTATAACACCTTTATGTGCAAGCTTATCCAGCTTATCAAGTTTATCATGAGGTATAGTGGTTTTCTTCCATTCATTATCATTAAATATCGTTTCAGTAGGTAAGCGTGCCTGTCCTATAGAAACAGCTTTGATGGAAGCATCGCAATTACTCAAAAGAGACCAACGTAACAACGGCAGCCATTCTATTCCGAGAGCATCGATCCATAAAACAATAGTATCAGAATCAAAATATTCAGAGAGTATCGAATATCTTGTGTCATAAATATCTGTCTGTATTCCGTTAAAATACGTTTCCTCATCTTCAGGAAGAGTATTTTTCAGCTTATATGATTTATATTTAGCCATATAATGCTTTATTTCGTCATCAAGCGATATTTTTTCATCATCCAGGTATGCCGATAATTCTGGGTAAAGTTTTTTAAGTTTTTCAGAAGATAATGCCTGACTTGAGTCAACCCTCATCCAATTACCAAACATATTTAGGATATAGGTACGTGCTTCTATTGAGTTTCCTACTATAAAATCAAGCCTTTGTTCGTAAATCGGAATCGTATCCAGTTCTTTAAATACTCGTTTATCCGGACTTAATCCCATTATATTCATAAGTAAACGATATTCCTGAACCCAGTTCGGTTTATCCGACCAATTCTTGAATATTTCAAGCATAATGACATCAGGTATATTCTTCAAATTAGTCGTGATAGAGAAGCAGTGACACAGATAAGTATTATCAGGATGTAAATTGAACCACAATTTCACAAACATTCTATGCGATTCATCAAGAGTTTTCCATTTTCCCATAATGTCCTGACCCGAGAAAGAAGATACGTTCAGTATGCTCAATAGTGATGCATCCAAGCTTTTGCCTTTTAATGCATAGTCAAACAGAATTTTCTGCATTTCATCTGAGCAATTATCTTTCGTAAGGGCAGAAGCTCCCTTCATACTTTCCTGAATCATAGAGAGTGTGTCAGATATAACATGCACAGATATCTTATCATTTACAGTGCTGACACTTCGGTAGCGTCTTGTCAATAAAACAAATTCTGTTTTTTTCGGAACAGGATCACTCCAATACTCAAACCAATCCTGTAGACCAATTTTCAGATTTCCCTTCATAGATTCCAGCTTGGAAATATAACCCTCAAAATCTCCGGATAAAATCAGCAGCTTCATTTGCTGTACCTCATCATCGACATTGGTACAGTCATAATAGAAATCCTGTTGTCTGAGATCCGCCATTAAGTGGAGAGATTTATCAAACCATTGAGCTTCACAACCCCATAAAGGGATTATGATTCGACCGGTGCTGTCTTCAGGTGCTTGATAGCCCCAAAGACTTGCAAAACGCCTGTCATTCATCTCGTTTTTTGCAAATAAACGAAGGTATTCACCGACACCCGTCAATATGACCCATTTATCCTTATAGCTGCTGTCTTTAAGATTTTCATACTTAGGCATAACATCAGCACCTGAGAAAAGCTCCATTGTATCAACAAGATGAATATCACTGATCTTTTTCAGCTCAGACAGGAGGTCACAATATCCGCTGATGTTTTTTACCATAATAGCACGGCACGGAAATCGGGAAGGTACATTTGCCTGCTTTTCAGCTTGTAATGCTGCTACAACTTCCTGTATGGTCATGAACTTTTCCTCCTTTCATTATTCTATGAAGTTATCACAGAACTCAGGATGAGCATCTAAGAAATCGGCTACCTTATCTTTTAAAACCGATTCTTTCATATTACGCACATTATTCTTTGCACTGCTCAGCTTTTCTTTCTTTGCTTTTTCCTGAAGCATTTGCCTTAACATACGCTGTAAGTAAGTTAAATCCGAGATAGACCATGTACTCATATCGTTTCCAAGCTTGATTTTTGCTTTGGATATGATTGACAAATGCTCGGTAGCCCAAATATCCATAAATTCATCGCCAACCGTATGTAAAAACGCCGATTCTACCTTAGACTTGTCGTTCAATATCGTTGTATCACTGTTTTTCAGAGCATCAATTGCAGCTAATACGGCTGCATCTACTGTTGGTGTGTTCTTCTGAACTTCAATAACAGTTGTTATCGCCTTTTGAAGCTCTTTAGGTATGATCCACATAATTGGCGCTTCATAGACAGTACACCATTCCTTGACGTTCTTTATTCCACCAGTAACAGACTTCCAGATTTCCTGTAAATCGACCTTGTTTCTGGCAAAACTGATACGACCCATTTGACGGTCAAGTTCTTTTTCAAATTGCATTAGAGTAGCATTGCAGGACATACCTTTTAAACCGTCATAAATCGTTGAAAGTTCCTCAGAAGTATACTCTACACCCTTAGAAGTCAGAATCTCGCTTAGTACAGATTTACCATCAGTCAGACAATCTTTTGCATATTTTCCATAGTTGAGTAATAATTCAATATCCTTCTGCCGTTCATCTGCCGTCATTTGTCCGGCTCTGCCTTCTGATATTTTATGTAAAACTTGTAGCGCGGAATACCAAGACGGAGCAAGCATTTCAATTGCAGAAATTGAAATGCGAAGATAATTAAACTGATTCATCAAATCTTTTTTGGCAGCTTCAAGGCTATGATAAACCTTACCAAGAACATTTCCAACTGCCTCCAGGTAGTTATACTCACTGACAACATCTGCCAATTTTTCATTAACCTGTCCTTCTGTCCACGTATAAATAGCACCCTGCATAACTGAATGAAGCTTGTCACTAAGCTCCTGTGGCTGAATATCCAGTTTGGTTGCAATAGCTTTGAGATCAGGAGAAGCACTGAAAAGAAATGTCCTAAATGCAGCTGACATAGCATTCTTATCTTTAAATGCTGTTTCCAGATTCTTGCGGACTCTACCTCGTCCGTTCATCAACTGGAGAACATCACTCATGGCAGCTTCAACATCACCGTCCTGTGAAATAAATACCTGAATGTTGTCAATAATTTTATCCGCAGCGGTATGTAGATCCTGACTGCTCCATGTTTCATCAGGGAGATATTTCAATACCCAGAACGGAGAACCGCTTTTAGTAACTGCCTCACGGGCATTGTGATACCCCGTTGTCTGCTCAGCGACCTGTGCAACAGTCAGTCCCATTATTTTTTCCAGATATTCGCTAAAATGCTGCCACGTTACTGAACCGGCGGAAAGGTAGTCAGTTGTCATTCTGCTTTTGCACATATTCACGATCATTCTGCTGATAGTTGATTCAGCAAGGATCTGAGGAGACTGTGCGCTGTCAGTCCATGTATATTTGCTATTTTTGTAGCATGAGAAAACATACCCCAACAAAATACCGCAGGCAATGGTATCATAATATCCATATGGCGCATTTTGCAGAGTTGTCCAAAGATCACTTAGATTGACTTTACTGCCGGATTCCATTTGTTCCTTGACAAGCTTGGCAAGAGCTGCAATACAGTCCTTTGCTTTATTACCGCTGATTTCTTCCATTTCATCAATAGAAGATAATTCCAATACACCCTCATTTTGCAGAGAATTGATCACATTCTTCAACTGACTATTACTGGTTTTACGCTGAACACCTGCTGTTGGCGCACTTTCATTACAGCTCTTATAGGCTGTATTTGTAACAACAATATTTTCAGGTGCATATGGGAAAATGGCATCAAGAACATTGGAACGGATTGTTTTTCTGAGCTGTGCCATACCGTAATGATTGTTAAACACCTGGCTGCCGTTATATGCAATGATTCTTCCGCCTGAAACGACACTGCTTACCCAAGAGGTCATTATCGTAGCAGCTTCTGTTCTGTACTGATTCACAGAACCCGTTTGACCGGAAGCACTTGCCATTTCCTGCTTTGTGAGGGCTGTGAGCCATTTTGTACGATTTTCGTCTGTAAATGGATCTCTGAGCAGAGCGATGGTAAGGCGTGGCTCATTTGCTTCCTGTGCTTTGCTCTGAAGTAATGATTGAATCGATACGCCCTGTGCATCACTATTTACAGTAACAATGAGAAGACCAAGCTTATATGGGTACTTTTCCAGTTCCTTTGTGATTTCTGCCAGACGTGTATTGATAGAAAGCGTTTCTGCACAGCAGGAAACTATTTTCATACGCTTGTTCAATACATCATTTGCAGAATCTTCTTCTACACGTTTTTCAAGAGCCTGAGCAAATTCGCCATCCTTAGAGAACATTTTGTAACGATTATATTTTTTGTCATTCTCTGCAAGACGAGCCGGGAACTCATCGCTGGTTGCACCGTTGAACGGTAGCTGAAGTCTGACGTTGTCGTGTCTGTCTCTGTCTAAGATAAGGATCTTGCTGTCCTGCATTGTTTCAAGCAGATCATGAACAGAGGTTTTGTCCATAACTCCGGCAAGACAAGTTGCAAGGCATTCTTCTGTTGCGGCAATACCGTCTTTTGTTCTTTTTCCGTAATTCAATCCCTTTGTAGATGACATCAGTGCCATAAGCAACAGAGCGGTTTTGAATACTCGGAAAGCATTGTCATCGTTTTCTACGAGATTTCTGCTTTCTTCAAAATGGCGGATATATTCCGGTACCTTTGTTTCCTTCTCAGAGAAATCGCTTTCACGAGTGAAGAAATAATCCCAGAGCCAATCAGGTGTCAGCCAACACGCCTGATCGTCAGGACCGTATTTATTGATATAACCAATAAATCCAATATCAGAAGCAGACTGATCCTTCATAAAGCGGAACATTGTACGCTGTGAAGCGGCATAGTTTTCGGCAACCCTTGACAAAAGCTTTATTGTCATCGGGTGAATTGGGCAAAAATATTCTATCTTCTCACTGATATTATCATCAAGTCCTGCCATATCAGGCAGAAACGGACGAATATTCTTAATAACAGGCTTGCGTTCGTCTTTCCAGTGCTCTTCCATTCCGTTACGGATATTGATAGATCCTGAGATAAGGTCAAGGGCTGCATCCTGTGAGATGTGGAACTCGACCTGATGGAAGCGGTGGGTGATAAGCTGGTACCTGTCGGTAGTGAGGTTGGTTATCATTTCCTGAGATTTGTGGACGATAAACATCATATACAGCGGCTTTACCTTGGTAAACTCGGAAAGCTGCTGTAATATCGTAATATCATCGCTGTTCAGGATATACTCGGTAAACTCATCCCAGATGAAGAAGATACCCGACTTATCCAGATGATTATTCTCGATGACCGCACCGACCCATTTTCTGAATGTTTCAAGGCTGTCAACAAGTCCCCAGTTGAACTGACGTATTACTGCCGCCGTTCTTTGTAGTGCTTTAAGGTCAGCAGAATCAATAGCGTCCTGTAATTCTTCTACACTGCCGTAATCATCGCCAAGTGTAGTGGTGTTCAGAATATATTCCCAGTTATGGACAGGACTATGGATCTGCTCCTTTACAGCATCGGCAAGAGAGGCATCGCCATAATCTGCTTTATCACCGAATTTTTCAGCCAATGCATCACGGATTGCTTTTTCAGCTTCCATAAGCATGGCATTACCGTCACGAATCCCTGTGCAACCCGTTTTCCAGATAACAAGAAAATCCCCACCCTTGTTGCGGAATTTCATAAACCTATTCTTAAAACGTGAAAGGCGGCTTGTCTTTGAAAGATATTCTTCAATAACTTCCGGTTTTTCTTCCATAAGGTGCTTGATAAGGATAGCGGCATAGCTCTTACCTGTTCCGTAGCTGCCGTGCGCCCAGAAGGAACGGCGCATATCAACGCCCTCGTTGTTGAGAGACTGGCAGATAACTTCTACCATTTTCTCCATATCCTCACCGACAATATAGTCACGCCACAAATTGGGCTTTCTGGTGTCAGCACCAATGTCAACGACTGACTCGAAATTCGGGCTGATCTCTATATAATCGCTGTATTTTTTCAGCATAACCTTTTACCCCCCTATTCTTCCTGTGCCAGATCAATAATATCTGTGCTTGAAAAATCTTCAAGAATTATATTATCAAGATTTCCGATAAACGAAACACGGATATACTTCGGAAAAGTCACCGCAAGTCCCTGTATCTGCTCTCTGAAAGATTTTGCATCTATTCCGTAAATATCATGAGGCGAAATACCCTGTGCGTCCGGGTTAGTGTGGGCATTCAGCAACTCGGTAAATGTAAAAGACTTCCTGCCTGTATGCTCGGCGTAAAGGTAAAGCGAATACAGCAGAGCCACTGCATTAGGGTAATCCCAGCCGTCACGGAGGTAAGAGTAGGTGTTTTTCGTAAGTTCAATTGGTATGCCTTGCTTTAATGAAGCTCCAATCGGTGAGAAACGAAATGTCTCAGATAATGCTTGAATTGCATTATCACGAGTTGATTTTGAATAATTGCTACTTAGCATTTCAACAAGTTCTTTCTTTTCATAGGTAGCTCCAATGTCTGTGTTTAAGCAGTACCATTTACAAAGAGGCGAATTGTATGCAACATTAGCCCATATCACAGCCCAAACAAATGGATTGTTGATATTCTGTCCCAGCAATTTCTTTCCAAGTTCAGTAGTTTCAAGCATTTCTCTACCACTTGTTTTCTTGCCTTCAGCAATTTCAGAGCATTTGAGCCATGCTTTCAATGCATTGTATTGAACCTTTCCAAGAATAGCCGAATCAAAGCAAGCATCGCCCATATCTTTGTAATGGTCTAACCATGAAAGGCGAAAGCCGAAACCGTAATAAGTATCAAGTTTATTCATAGTTCCTCCCTCTGGTAGTCGTAAATTATTAGCCACGATGCAAGAAGCATCTGTAAATGTAAGGCAGTTGTAGCAATGTATGCATAAGTTTTCTCGTATTGCTATTTTCCCATTATCCTGAATGGTAAATGCACCAGTTGGACACTGAACAACGCAAGCTTTACAGCCCACGCAATAAGCTACTTTATTTGCAATGCCGCGAATGTGACTTATGGTGTATCGATCCATTATCGAAATTGGAGTATATGAAACCTCACATATATTTCCGTCAGTCGTAAGCCTATATTCATATTGCTTTTTATCAATTTTTTGTGTAAAAACTTTTTCATCTCTATCAACCATTATCCCTAATATTTTTGACACCTCGTGCCAATCCTGTCTTGAACGGTCAATAACAAATTTTATTTGATTATTCTCAACACGTTCGCTTACTTTGTTTGAGGCTTTATTTAGTCCTCTTCCACCAAGTCTTGCTTTCCAACCACCACGTTCAAGAAACTTTCGTGCTTCATTTTTCTTAGCACTTTCAGCATATTCTTCTACAAATTTATATAATGACTTTATTTCATCACCATAACTGTTAGCCATTATGCATTCATGCCAACCACCTGACATCGGACAAACCTTACAGCCAACACGTGTCAATCCTATTCTGTATGCTGTATTTATGAGTATATCGTTAAATAAAAGATGACAAAAAACTTCGGCAGAATTCCATTTCAAAATTGCATGACAGTTTATCTGATTGATATTTTTAGCACCAACAACAACTTCTTCGTATTTTGAACGTTTCGTGCTTTCCTCTGCTCTTACACCATCATATACGATAGCCTTGGTTGTGTAATTTCCTGTTATTTCACGTAATTTTAGTATAGTTGGAACTGACTTGTGAACAGTACAGCACCAACGTAAACGTTGAGCCGGTGGTCCGAACTCGTTCCATGTCTCCTCCGGTTCCATATGACATTTAGCTTCTTCAAAACGCAGCTGTGGCCAATGTTTCTTTGCTTTTTCAACTGCCGCCAGCGTGTCCGAAAGCTCCATGCCTGTGTTGCTGAATACAACGTAAAAATCTCCCGGTGCAAGCGCCTTGGCACATAAGTCAAGCAGGACAAGCGAATCCTTGCCACCTGAAAAGGCACACACAAAGGAATAGCCCTGTTTGGAATACTTCTCGTGCTGCTCCTGTATAAAACGGATCGCTTTCTGCTGTAAATTTATCATCAGCGAAGAATTTACTTCGTATAATCTTTCTGTATCAACAGGCTGTAATTTCAGCCTTTCCTCTGTCATTCTCTTAATAACAGGTTTTGTATAAAAACCGCCGCCCTGTGCTTCGGCAACAGGTACACCGTTCATAACGTATCGGCGCACACCCTCCGCCCAAAGCAGCGGTTTGTCTGTATCCTTGGGATAATCCCAAAATTCGTCCATACCGAAAAAGTCAAGTTCTTCGTGAAAGACAGGACGGATCTCTTTCTGGATCTTAGCATCTATTGTCAGACGGAAAATGCCATATTCGTCCGTCCATTCATATCCGTACAAGGCAGAATCTGCCTCCTCTCAACGTAATATCTCTTCCATATTGTCTCTCGTTCTCCACGGTCTGATACGGTGAAGAACGGTATGACAGGTCGGGCAGACAGTAATAAACTTTTCTGCCCCGTATTTTTTGCTGCCGTTCAGTTCTGCAGGGGAAATATCCAAATGTGCCTGTAAAAGCTCTCCGCAGGGCTGATAATACAACGTCGGCTTCATCTTACAGATTTCACAATGATCGGCAAGCTTTACCTTTGCACCGTCTCTTGTTTCAATAACACGGTGCAGATGCCCCAGAAGTACCCCCTCGGGGAAACCAATGTCTTCAAGGATGTTTCCGTATTCTGTGGTGAAATACTTCTCGTTTTTTCGCATTGCCTGTGCTATCTCGTGTAACTCCTCATGCCTGTTTTCAAACTCAAAGGCAATACTAAAAAACATACCACCAACATGAGAATCACGATGACCTGTTCTGAGATTTGATTGCAGCAGCTTGATCTGACGTGTTATCCCTGTAGTGTTTCTGAAATCATCGCGTCTTCCCTCGGTCGGGTGTATCGGCAGACGGTTGAGCAGAGCGCTTAGGTCAGCCATTTCTGCCGAATCTGCCGAAACCTTCTCTTGCTCTGAGGAATACAACACATCAAGGGCAAGAATGACCTCGTCCCTTGTAAAGCTTGCACTTGCCATTTCATACCTCCACGGTCACATGGTCACCGGAGGCATTCCACGCAAACCTTCCATCATTATCCAAAGCCTTGGACATATTCCAGATAAGCTCATTACCCTGAATAATGCCGGCTTCAACAAGCAGCTGACGCAGTTCCTCCGCATCAAAGCTACGTTTCTTTACTTCATTATCAATCATATGCGCTATGACCACATCGCCAAAATACTGTACAGGGCTATCCTCTGATACAAGCATTGCATGAAGAGTTTCAATAGATTGCCCTTTCATAGCTTGTATCGTTCTCGCACCAAGATCTTTACTGTAACAGCGAAGTATGCTCTGCAAAAGCAATGGTGTCCATGGTCTACGTCCTGGCAAAATCGGAAGTCGTTCTAACCATATATCAGGCAGTTCCCGAAGTATGATATGGTCGCCCAAATCATTAAACAAAGCTGCCAGCTCATTTCTGACAGTTTTCATCCAATCGTCATCAATGCGCATACTGTCAGCACACATCAGAACACCACTCTCATAATAGAAAAAGATAGGCTCATTTGGTATTTTCATCTGCGCCCGAAGGTTGCCTGTACCCACTCCGATCTGCTTTAAATATTCCTCAAGAGCATCAAAGGAGAAAACTCCGCCTTGTTCTGCAGCATAGTTTCTATAAATATCAAGGTTGCAGGATACCTTATTATCCATTCGGGAAATATGAGACTTTCCAATGAAGCAGTACTTTTTTCCATGATAGCACTCTTTGTCAAACAAATGTGAAGCAATATCATACACAGATCGTTCGTCGTTCAAGTCATTATCGGCAAGAAACATATTCATTTCTATTTTTGCGTACTCATATAGCATAGATGAAGATATATAACCACTGTTTTTCTGCATTAATTTATCAATAATTTTCTCAATCTGTTCTGCCCCGTCTTCCCAATCTATCAAGGCATCCTTGTGGTAGAGTCTCCCTTTTATTTTCACGATGTTCGTGGATTTGCCGATAGCCTGTCGAAGATCCCACATAGATGTATTAACCTTACCTTTAATTTCATCATATGTAATTCCCCGCATATCGGCTGATAAAACAAGCTGCTCCATTCTCTTGATAAACAGTTCTTCTGATGATAAAATCGATTGGCGTGATTGTTCTGTCATTTTAGGAATGGAGGTCGCTGCCGATTCATCGGTGTCATAAGTATCATCATTCATCCCAAAAGGCTTTGAAACAGGAACTGTTTCCTTCGGAACTGTCATTGTTACTTGAGCAGATGCTTCACCACATTTCTTCATAACCCATTCAACAAAGGAAACAACTTCTTCCGATGATATTACAGCTTTTATATAAGCTGAAATATTTGGCAGTTTTAAAAAAAGTGTTCCAGCTCCATCTCTATACAACGGAACAGTTCCATCAGACATTCTCATCCCCACAATCATTCGAAATTGAAGAGGGTGACGTCCGAACATATCACCGCAAAATCGAAGGAAGGTTTCCGCCGGATTATTGCCGTTATACTCATCGTTTCCGACTTTCAGTACATACGCATGAACTGCTTCGGAAGAACCTGCCGAATACAGCATTTCATTTACCCTCGAAAAAATTCTTTGACGAGTTCCGATACTATATAGGTCATATTGATTCATGAACGACCATAATTTAAGTGATTTAAGCTTCTCCAAGGTGGTAATATCATGCGAGATCAGAGTATTTCTTAAAAGCTCATATTCACTGCCCGACAAAAGAGCTTCAATTTCATTTCCAATGTGTGACTGTACGCTACCACTGGATTTGAGAGTCTGTACCTTTGTTGTTTTGCTTTCACTTTTTTCTGCTTCTGAGCCTATTTTCTCCTTGGAAGAACTATAGAACTCAAGAAGCATACGGATAGCAGCACTCAAACTATTGTGCTTTTCACTATTATACCGAACAAATTCCGGCTCAGAAAACAGTAATTGGGCTGTCGCATGGGCTTCATTGTGATCATCTGTATATAATTGAGTAGAAGATAAATTATGCTCCTCCGCATATTTTTCCGCTTTTCGTACAGAAGCAACGTATTGTTGGCAGGTGTATTCAGCTTTATGCTTTACAGTAAGCATCCAACGATAAAATGTTTCCTTATCATCACGGATATATTTCCGTTCCGGCTGAACTTGAATATGTGACGGTTGAGATTTCTGAGTGGCAGTCTGTCTACGAGTTACGGGTTGTTCTGATGTTACTTTTTTAATGTATACTAATTTTATCTCGTTTACATTAATATGGCATATTCCGGCTAATGCTTTGATTTTACCAACAATATCATTTGCACTAAGATTGGTTTCTAAATAAACAGAATACGTTATACGCTTCGGAGCAACCATGTCACTTATATGATGACGATATACAAAATCCTTTCGCCCGGAAGACCCGGTACTAAAATTCATTCCGATGTACCTCTGCATCTCATTCTTATACTCTGCTAAAAGCCATGTAACTAATTTAACATAGAGGTCTGTCCAGCTGTCTAAAGCGAGAAATTTCACTTCATTGTATTGAAAAGACACAGGTTTAGTATATGATAAGCTTGAAGTATTGATAAAATCAACCATAAAGTTAGTATTTTCAGAAACTACAGAAGCTTCTGTCATTTTCTGAACAGGTACAACGGATCTTGTGGATTTATCATAGATGATACGAGGGTCAGATGAAGCAGGATTGGTATACTCATACTGTATTATAAGTCTTTTTGCTGGCACATTTGCCGATTCAAGAGTTGCTTTAATTCTTTTAATGATTCCCTTTGCAGATAAATTAGTTTCGAGAAACAAATCATTCGCAATTCTGATTGGTCTTGACATCTTTTTTACATCAGAAAGATCGCCTAAATCAATGTTTTTTTCTAAAGAAGATGCTTTGCTTAATTGGAGGGATTTTCCTATAAATCTTTCGAGAATATGACCATATTCCTTATAGAACACTTGCATAAATTTAACATAAAAGTCTGCCCAAGACTTCAGATCATCTACCTTCTTATTATAATATGTAAACGAAACAGGTTTAGTGGAATCATTTGCAACATAATCTTCTTCAAAATTGAATGTCTTTATCACAGTATTTGATGACGATTTTGGGGTTGATTTCTGAATTGCCGGTTCGTTCGAGTTAGTTATCTTATATTTCTCTGTATGAATAAATTCCCGTAAGAGCTTGAAGCCTTGCTTGATATTAAACGAATAACTTGAAACATCAGCAAACGCCTTATCAGATTTAACTCTTTGTTCGATTTTATTAATCTTTTCATCTGTAAGATTCTCATACAGCAATTCATTTCCTTTTGAAATCAAAATCTCCTCGATTTTTTCAAAACACCAATATATATCCCCCGCAATTCTGGGTTTCTTTTCTGTTATATACTTGAGGAAAGCTTGTTTATTATAATTATCAATCATTTATACTTCCCCCCTAAAAAACTCAAAAAATAAATGAGGTATCTCTGCTCGTTAAAGCATAATATACCTTATAACATTATATCATGTTTGTTTGAAAATGTCAATAAACAAAGCCTAAATTCTAGAAAAATCAAAATCAAGCATATAGCACAAGATGTTTGCTTTGTTCTGTTGTTTTTTAATTTGAATTATTCCAATATGACCGCTGAGCCGGTGTCATAATGCCCGATCTTGTTGCAGGCTGCCTGCAATTCATCGTGACCTGACTTATGGAATATCGCACCGCAAACACCTCCTCCTGCCCACAAGCCGTCATTTGCAGCGTTTACGATAGCATAGGTATCAAGTTTTGTTATGCCGATCTTTTGATAGTTATTTTTCTCATATTGTTCGTCACTTTCTTGTCTTAATCCTGATAGTCCTCCCAATAATCTTCTGCGTCCTCGTAATCGTAAAAATCATCGTAGTTGTCGTAGTAAAAATCATCGGGATCGTCATAGTCGCCCGCATCATACGGGTCTGATTTTTTCATAGTAGTAGTCCTTTTTGCAGTCACTTTTGTTGTAGTCAAAGCAGTTGACCTTGTGGTTGTTGTATATGTATATGAGGTCGTCGGAGTGGAATATTTCCACGAAGAAACAGACCTATTGTCATGCAAAGCACAGTAATCGTCACGGTGTTCAACGGTATTGTCGCAGCCCGGCTTCGCACATTTTGGCTGAAAAGCACTGATAATCGCAGCGATCACAAACAACACAATCACTGCACCGATTATCCCGCCAAGAACAGAACCGCTGTTCTTTTTGCTGTAGGAGCCGCTGTATGATGAAGTGTCGTTGTCCTCGGTTGAAATTTTGTATGCCATATAATCGTCAAGCATTTCTTTGCTGCTGTTGTATTTTTCAAGACTCATGGTAACACCCCGCAATCGTAAGAATACTTATCATTAACTTTATTATACCATTAATCGACATCAATGTCAATTATCAGCAGCACGTATTTTTGTACATTTAGCCGCTGTTATCTATTAACTCACCCACGATGAACTCTTTGGTATTAACGTTCCTCCCCTCATACTTAACCAGCACCCCATGCCCGTCGTCTTCCAGCTTGAACAGCATATCAAAACACTCATCTTCCGTGTAGACAATAGCAATAGAAGTAAATCCATCTGCAAAAGTTCCTTTAATTGTCAAGCTCATTTTGTATCCTCCTCATCAATCGTTATCATAAATCACATCAACGGCAAAATTCTCCCGCAGCAGTTTGAACAGCCTTTTTTCCTCACCTGCTGTTGCAAGGCTGTCAACTCTCAACTTAAAAAAATTCCTTGCCTTTACATTATCGTCATTGGTATATCCGTTGAGCTTTATTATTCCGTGAAACTTAGAAGTCAGCGTTATAAACGGCTCGGGCTTATTAGGATCATAATAGAAATCCCTACTGCCGTTTTTATACTTTTTGTAGTCAATCCTGTGATAACAGCCCCTTGCATGGCTGCCGCCGTTGCATTGAAATTCGACTCTTGCGGCAAAACCAAGGTTAGACAAGCTGTGCTGTCTCAGAAGTATAATCTGACCGACATTATCTTTTGTGGGCTTAGCACCGTTTACCGTATAGCCATCAGCCGCTGCATCAGCAACGAACTGTTCCTTAACAGCATCGTTTTCAAGGTAAATGACAATCTTGCCAGGGAGAGTCTCCCAAAGATTTCCGAGCGTTCTGTTTTTAATGTTATTCATGATAATACCTCCGTTAACTCGAATTTTCCGTTGCTTACTTCTTATATCGTTATCTATTCTATCCTCTCAACCTAGTACAATTATCAATTATGTCTACTCAAACCAGTGCACTTATTTATAATGATTGACATGTTCTTCCAAACGCAAAAACACACTTTAGTTCGAGTAGACAGATTGAATGTGATTGGGCAAATCCTGTAATATCAAGGCTTATGCTCTCGACATTAACACTACCGTCTCCACATGGCTCGTCTGGATACGCTGGATTTCTTTGATATTTTTCCGATTACGGGAATATATCATCAGCCTATTTCACAGTTTTACCGTTTACGGGAATATGTCTATGTTACTCTCGTACTACAATATTTGATAGTCTTCTATTGCTCCTATCGGACAAGCCATTCTCTTATCAAATAATACAATATTTTTCCCAACTGGACACACTGTGCTACCATAAACAATACCCGAATAACCTAAAGAAATGTAGTATTGAGCAATTGTTTGAAATGGTGCATATGCAATTGCTCTATTATTTGTCGCGTCAAGTGGTACAAATATTTGTTCTGACAATAACTTTGTATAGGTATATACGCACCAACGAGTAAGCAACTCTTCAAACTCTTTTTTATTGATACTCATTTTGGGAACAAAACCTAACGCTTTCGCAATTTTAACGCCTTTTTTAACTTGTTTTTGTCCATATTCTTCTAAAGATGCATTCAATTCTGCATAAGAAATATCATCGGAAATGGTTAAATTAACCAATTTATAATCAGCATACTTAGCATCAAATTGAAAATGACAGAATCCGAATCTACTTCCTGTTTTAACTCGACATTCAGCTTGTGCGCACTCGTGTATATCGCGATCATTACCGATTGCCAAATAAAGCCACTCAACTCCAGGAGGACTAAAACGATTATCTTCTTTAATGTACTCTTCTTTAGGAAGGAAACGTTCATAATTTGGAACTTCGTTCCTCTTTAATATAGTTCCTCTACCAATTAGTTCGCTTTTTAAATCCTTAATTGCAATCGTTTTGTGTTCAATGCCGGAGTTTTTATTGAATAAATCATCATATACTTTTAAAAACGTTTGCTGCTTAGCCTTATCGATTTCCTCATAAGAAAACAGGCCTTTTGCCAGACACTCTCGAAACTCACTCCAAGTTTTTTTAATAGTTTTTTCGCTGTTTTCTATACCGCTAAAATCAAATATTCTCCCCATAAGTTAAAAACCTCATCATTCCTCAGTAGATACTACTGATTTATTGTAAGTTTCAGCAAATCATCTATATCCCACAGTGCCATCAAATTTTCCCGTTCTTCAGCAAATTCACGAGCATCTCTTGTGAATCTGGAAGATGTTACAATCACTGATTGATTTGCTTGCATAGCCATTTGAACTCCATAGACACTTCTAACTACACTAACATCAACCTTATGATTTTCGCCCCAGTGTTTGCATTCAATAATCAATGTATATGGTATGGGATATGCTTTTGTAGCAATAATATCTTTTCCACCATCTCTCGCTACTTGTGTTATTTTTACACTAAAACCAAGTTTTTCTAAAATATCAGCAACAAAAAGTTCAAAATCTCTTGGTGTCATTCTTTTGATTTTTTCTCTATAATACTCTAATAAATACTCTGCTCTCTCATACTCTGCATAAGCCTCATCATAATAATCAAAATCAAACTCATAATCCATTTCTACTACTGGTTCATTTATGAAAGAACCACCATAACATTCAGAATCTGAGAAATTAAAGGCTCCTACAGGATACTCATATCCTCTGATACTGAATTCTATCCATGAATGACATTCATCACAGCTTATTTCCCCACGAAAATCATATTCAATTTCTTCACCCATTGGTCTGTCATACACAGAAGTTTCATAATCCAAATGAAATTGTCAATAATACTTGACACATTTTTCTCAAAAAATTTTGACTAAGCAACAGCGGATAATTCAGCATAGAACCTCTGCCGTTTCACTGCAGGTGGAAGTCCACCAATGGATGAACAAATTCTACGGTTTGACCAATAGCTCATAAAGTATCTCCAAACCATTGTTTTTAGCTCAGCTATGGTGAAATTTTCCGACTTTCTGCCCCTGTTGTAGAAAAGCTCTTCTTTCATTCTTGCCCATATGCTTTCACCTCTGTAATATCCGTAACACACTTTCTGAGCGGCTCATCAGCCTTAAAATCACGTTTGAGAATGTCGTCCGACTTGCGTGCTTCTCGGACGGCTTTGGTGATTCCGCCCGGCTTTCGTTTCGGCTTATGTATGAGATTTATCTCCTCCATAACCTTGCGTACAGTACCTTCACAAGGCACATGAACGTCCTTAAACTCCCCGATTTCCTGCCTGTAAGTGAGCGCCTGATACATACGAACTCTGCCGTAATCTGCATTGCATTCGTCTTCAACGTGGATTTTCATCATGGCATCGGCAAGATTCTGATACTTCCAAGGTTTGTTCTTGCGGTCAAGATAGTCGTAAAAAGCCTGTCTGCTGACTTCCAATGCCTCACAATAAAAGCTTATTTTACCGGTAATTCTGCCGTCATCAGTGCGGATTGTGATATATTTCAGTCTTTGCTCTTTCCCGACTTCTGACGGCTCGCTGCGAAAAAAGCGGCGGCGTCCTCTAAAAATTCATTCATTTCGTTAAGACGTTTTATTTCTTTTTCCATCGCTGCCTTTTCCGTGCCTATCTCCTTTGCAAGCTTTACCGCCTGTACCTTGAAATCATTGTCATACTGTCTGTTCTTTGACATCATTTTTTCCTCCTGGTTTTCATTTTATTACTTTGAGGATTAGGTGTCAAGTTTTATTATACTACATCATGTGATGATTATTGTACAAAGCAGGACATCAGCCGTTCGGAACTGATAGAGCAGGCGCTGAAATTGTTTCTTGCAACAAGAGCTATCTCTACCAAGAGTAATGTTCTTGTGCCGGAGCTTGCGGAGTGCATTGCTCAAGCAAGCGATGAAGGCATAACAAAAATATCAAAAGGCTTGTTCAGATATGCAGTCGAGGTTGAAATGCTGATAGCTATTCTCGTAGACACCTTTGAGCTCAGCAAGAACGAGTTGAAGGACATCAGGCGTGAGGCGGTGAACAATGTCAGACGCACAAGAGGAAAGATCAATTTTGATGATCTGATAACAAGAAACTTTGATGAGGGTATAGCCGATGATGAATAATCTGAACAAGCATCGATAGAGTAACGGAACGTGACGAGGTCTCCGATGAGGGGACGAATCCTTACCTCATATTAAGTTGTGTAACAAAACGTTACTGTATGTCAGCTTTACTGACATGAGAACACGGAGTATATTTCCGACATACCAAGGGTACAACATTTCACTGTACCCTTGAAAACACTGTGAAAGGACAGATGTAAAAATGAACATCACACATACCATAAGCAGAATTATCAAAACAACAAGGAGAGTGATAATACAATGGCAGAAAACAAAAACGAAACAAAGATCACCATGCTTACGATCAAGGAGGCGGCTGCTCTTGTAAACGGCATGACCGAGTACAGAGTCCGTCAGATGTGCATCAACGATCAAATTCCGCACATAATGGCCGGCAGAAAGTATCTCATCAACAAGGATATTTTTCTGAACTATCTCCGTGGAAAAACATCGTAAGAAATTAGCTCATAGGAAAGATACGAGTATACGGTGGCGCATTTCTCTGGACTTTTCCGTCGAGATGTGGTAAAATGTTGTCGGTAGAAATGCGCCATAGTTTTGAAACGGAGGTTTATATATGGCGACAATAAGACGGCGTCCCAACGGGACTTACGAAATTAAAGTGTCATGCGGTTACGGCGTGGACGGAAAGCAGCGCAACCAGTACAAAAGCTACAAGCCTGAACCGGGTATGACGAAAAGGCAGATAGAAAAGGAGGTGCAAAGGCAGGCTATACTGTTCGAAGAAGACTGCAAGCGTGGACATATAACTGCGGCAGTAAAGTTTGAAACCTTTGCTGAGCAGTGGTTTGAGGAATATGCAAAAGTCAATCTTCGCCCTACATCATACGCACGAATGAAACAGCTCACCAAGCGTGTCTATCCTGCCATAGGTCACAAGCGGCTTGATAAGATAACTGCTCGTGATATTCAGAAGTTCGTGACAGATATGCTTGTCAACGGCAAGAATATGAACACAGGTAAGCCGCTGTCGAGGAAAACGGCAGTGCATCATCTAAGCTTCATAAGCGACGTATTCAGCTACGCTATCCGTATGGGAATGCTGACTGACAATCCTTGCAGACGGGTGGTTGTTCCAAAATCTGAGCAAGAGGAAAAGCAGATATATACGCTGGACGAGGTAAAAACACTCTACGAACATTTAAAGGACGAGCCTATGAAATACCAAGTGTATCTGCTGCTTGCGATATACAGCGGCTTCAGGCGAAGCGAAATGCTGGGATTGGAATGGAAAGACATCGACTTTGAGAACAGCCTGATCCATGTCCGCAGAACATCTCAGTATACAAAAGAAAAAGGCATATACACCGATACCACTAAGACGCGAAAGTCCAAGCGTGTGTCAAAGTTTCCGCCGTCTATAATGAATCTGCTAAAGCAGTTCAGGACAGAGCAGGCCAAGGAAGCGAAACAGCTCGGTACAAAATGGGAGGGTCACGACAGGCTGTTCACCAAATGGAACGGCGCGCCCATGAATCCGCAGACTCCTTTTGAGTGGCTAAAAGGCTACTGCGAGCGAATAGGAATACCGTTTAGAAATATTCATTCTCTACGTCACTTGCACGCCTCACTTCTGATTTTTGAGGGCGTGGATGTTGTAGCGGTATCAGAAGATATGGGTCATAGCGTCGTCGGAACGACTTTGAACTTGTACAGTCATATGTTCCAAGAGGCTAAAGCAAGAAACTGCGATGCGATAAGCAATGCGCTGAGCTTCACAAACGAGGTAAACACAGAGGAAGAAAAGCCTGCCGAGGACAGCAATGAAGATATATCTGAAAATGAGGACGAGCAAGAGGAAGAACAGCTCGGACAAGTTTTCGGGGCATAAAAAAGCACCCGCAGATAAGCGTCCTGCGGGTGACACAATAACATATCTTTAAACAGTGATTTTCAAAATAAGTGGCAGATAAGTGGTTGAGAACAATTTCTGAATAAATAAAAACTCGGAAACAACGTATTTACGCTGTTTCCGAGCATATGGTTTGGTGACCCGTACGGGAATTGAACCCATGATTCCGCCGTGAAAGGGCGGCGTCTTAACCTCTTGACCAACGGGCCGATTTTTCGCTATGAGAAATGTGGTAGCGGTAACTGGATTTGAACCGGTGACACCCTGGGTATGAACCAAGTGCTCTAGCCAACTGAGCTATACCGCCATATGCGTTTCTCATAGCGACTTGATTATTATACACTATTTATACCCCGTTGTCAACCTTTTTTGCACAAAAAGTTTGGACTTTTTTGATTTTTGCCTTTTTGCACAGTATTGTGCTTTCGCTAAAAAGCAAATGCGTCATTTTGCATAATTTTTGTGTGCAGCTACAATATAGGAAGTGTATAATAAGAATATTTTACATGAATTTTGCTTAAAACTCTTTAACAATTTGCCGTTTTGTGATATAATATATTAAATCAGTATAGATGTTTTGATATCATAATAAAAGGAGTATGGCACAATGAAAAATGTGTTTATGAATAGAGAGCTGTCATGGCTGAAATTTAATGAAAGAGTCCTTGATGAGGCTGAGCGTGAGTGCGTGCCACTCTGTGAAAGACTTTCTTTTGCTTCTATCTATCAGAGCAATCTGGACGAGTTCTTTATGGTTCGTGTAGGCTCGCTTACTGACCAGATGGAGGTCGATCCAGACAGCAGGGAAAATAAAACAAATATGACCGCTAAGGAACAGCTCAAAGCCGTTATCGCTAGAGTGGGCGAGCTTAACGAGCGTAAAAATAAGATCTACGCTGACCTTATGAAGAAAATAGCCGAGCAGGGCGTTGCTCTTGTTGATTTTTCCAAGCTTACAGCGGAGGAAAATTCTCAGTTGGAACAGTATTTTATTAATCAGATAGCTCCGCTCCTGTCGCCTATGGTGGTGGGCAAAAGACAGCCTTTCCCTTTCCTTAAAAATAAGGATATCTATGCCGCTGTTGTCCTTGAAAGCAAAAATTCCAAGGAGAAGCTGGGTGTTATCTCCTGCGGAAGCGAGGTCTTCCCACGCCTTATAAAGGTCGGTTCAACAGGCAAGTATATGCTTTCTGAAGAGCTTATCCTCCACTATGTACCTAAAATTTTCAAGGGCTACACCGTCAAGTCAAAGTCACTTATAAGAGTTACAAGAAATGCTGATATTGACGCTGACGCACTTTACGACGAAGATCTTGATTACCGTGAGTTCATGGCTGACCTTATCAAGAAAAGAAAGCGTCTTGCACCTGTCAGACTGGAGCTTTCAAGGCAGCTTGATAACAATATCGTTGATCTGCTCTGCAAACAGCTTGAAGTGAATAAAAAATCTGTTTTCAGAAACAGCACCCCTCTTGATCTGTCATTCCTGTTCCAGATACAGGATATACTCAGACAGAAAACCGAGCTTTTCTATAAAAAGAGAGTTCCGCAGAGGTTTACTGCCTTTGACGATAACAAGCCGATCCTGCCACAGATAAAAAAGAAAGACAGACTGCTTTCTTATCCTTTTGATAGCATAAAGCCTTTTATCAATATGCTCCGTGAGGCGGCTGACGATAAAAATGTTGTGTCTATAAAAATGACATTGTATCGTGTGGCAAAGCACAGTGAGGTGGTCGAAGCCCTTTGTGAAGCCGCAGAGAACGGCAAGGACGTTCTTGTATTGGTGGAGCTTAAGGCGAGATTTGATGAGGAAAATAATATCGAGTGGTCACGCCGACTTGAAAAGGCTGGCTGTACTGTTATCTATGGCCTGGAGGGCTATAAGGTACATTCAAAGCTTTGCCTTATCACAAAGCGTTCAGGCACAAAGACCGAGTATTATACTCAGATAGGCACCGGAAACTACAACGAGAAAACTTCAAGACTTTATACCGACCTGTCTGTTATGACCTGCGATAAGGACATCGCAAAGGACGCTATAGACGTGTTCAATGCTCTTGCTTCTGACGATACTGTAAAGAGCGTTGACAAGCTTCTTGTTGCACCGAATTGTCTGCAAAACAAGGTGCTTGATATGATAGACGAGCAGATAGCCATAGCACAATCAGGGGGAGAGGGCTATATTGGCGTGAAGATAAATTCTCTCACTGATAAGAAGATAATCGACAGATTTATCGAAGCTTCAAGAGCAGGCGTTAAGATAGACCTTGTGGTAAGAGGCATATGCTGTCTTATCCCAGGCGTTGAGGGCGAAACCGACAACATCAGGATAATAAGCATTGTAGGACGTTTTCTTGAACATTCCCGTATCTATATGTTTGGCAAGGGCGAGGAAAGAAAGATATATATTGCTTCCGCAGACTTTATGACAAGAAACACCCTCAGACGTGTTGAGGTCGCTGCACCTATTCTTGACGAGGATATCAAGGCTCAGATAAGCATGATGTTCGACAAAATGCTTGCAGATAATTGTCAGGCAAGAGAGCTTGACTCTGACGGGGAATATACCCTTGTTTCAGACGGCAAGGAGCCACTCAATTCTCAGGAACTTTTCTATGACCTTGCCTATGAAAGAGCTTCAAAGGCGGAGGTCGAGGATAAATGACAATATTTGCCCTGAAGGGTTCACTTGAAGAAATAACACCGGCACAGCTAAGCGAACAAACTTGCTCGGCTGTGTTTATTACCGACTCTGCTCACGCAGAGGAAACCCTCAGAACGGCGAACATAACCTACGAGGGCGTGATATCCCTGCGTGACGTTGTGTTCTGTAAGATAGAATCACAGCCTTTCTGTCTGGCAGGCACGCTTTCTATCCCCAAGCTTCTTGACATAAAGGGAAGCCGACACAGGATACAGTTTTTTATCGACAACAAAAACATGGTGATAATAGACGATGAGGAGTTCTCGCTCAGGTTAGTTCAACGCATACAGAGAAGCAGGCATAATCAGGGAGAGAGCAGGGAGCATTTTATCTACAATTTTTTCAGCGAATTTATGCTCCGTGACACCGAGCTTCTTGCGGAACATGAGCAAAAGCTTATGGAACTTGAGGAAAACGTAAACGATGGCAAGACGGACGATTTTCTTGAAACCATAACGCCTATCAGAAAAGAGCTTCTTATTTTGAGAAGCTACTATGATGAAATAATGGATCTGGGCAGAGAGCTTGAAGAGGACGAGAACGGCTTCTTTGAGAAAAAGCAGAAAAAATATTTCGGCACTATCTCAGACCGTGCCGACAGGCTCATGGGCAGAACTGTGCATCTTCTTGAATATGCAACGCAGGTGCGAGACGCTTATCAGTCCCATGTCAATGCTCAGCAGAACAAGAATATGGAGTTTCTTACGGTCATATCCACTATATTTTTCCCTCTGACCCTTATCACGGGCTGGTATGGCATGAACTTTCAGAATATGCCCGAACTTAAAGAGGGGTATCCGGGTGTTATAGCCCTTAGTATAATAGTAGTGATAGTGTGTATAATCTTTTTCAAACGAAAGAAAATGCTTTAAGGCGGACTTTGTTCCGCCTTTTTTTCGTGCTAAAGGTCAGAAATGGCGGTAAATTCATATTTCACCTCTTGAATTTGGATAATAATTGTGCTATAATGATTTTATATTTGCGAAAAGAGGTGACTTGTCTGAATAAAGAATTACTGCTATTGCTGTTGAAGCTGGCAGCAGGCTGTGTCGTAATAATGACCTTTATCGTCATTGCCTGCCTTATCACTCCAAAAATAGCACGATTTATTGAAAAACGTCACCCTGAGCTTGCCGAAAAGGACGATCCCGAAAGGGTGGACGGTGAGAATACAGGGAATGATCCTGAGAACTATAAGGTACAGGGCATATTTGATAAGTCCCACATTGACGGCTGGGATCCCAACTATAAGATATATAACGAGGATATCTATGCTCTTAATTTTAAAAAGAAAAAGAAGAATGTCAGCAGTGAAGCTGTTAAAAAAGACGACGGCAACAAGAATAATGACAATGCCTGAATGATATAAGAAAGAGGTTTTATAAATGGCTAAGGATAAGAAAATGGTTGATGCGATAACCTCCATGGACGAGGATTTCGCAAAGTGGTATACTGATATATGTATGAAGGCTGAGCTTGTTTCATACACAAGCGTAAAGGGCTGTATGGTAATAAGACCTTACGGCTACGCAATATGGGAGAATATCCAACATATACTTGACACAAAGTTCAAGGAGCTTGGTCATGAAAATGTTTGTATGCCTATGTTTATCCCTGAGAGCCTGCTTCAGAAGGAGAAAGACCACGTTGAGGGCTTTGCTCCTGAGGTAGCTTGGGTAACATACGGCGGAAGTGAAAAGCTTGAAGACAGACTTTGCGTAAGACCAACGTCTGAAACACTTTTCTGCGAGCATTATGCTAATATAGTTCATTCCTACAGAGATCTTCCTAAGCTTTACAATCAGTGGGTATCTGTTGTACGTTGGGAAAAAACAACAAGACCATTCCTGCGTTCAAGAGAGTTTCTGTGGCAGGAGGGTCATACTATCCACGAAACACCTGAGGAGGCTATAGAGGAAACTGAGAGAATGCTCAACGTATACGCTGATTTCTGCGAGCAGCAGCTTGCTATGCCGGTCGTAAAGGGCAGAAAGACAGAGAGCGACAAGTTCGCAGGTGCAGAAGCAACATATGCTATCGAGGCTCTTATGCACGACGGCAAGGCTTTGCAGGCAGGCACTTCGCATTACTTTGGCGATGGCTTTGCAAAGGCTTTCGATATCACTTATACTGGAAGAGATAATAAGCTTGCACACCCATTCCAGACATCATGGGGCGTTACGACAAGGCTTATCGGTGCAGTTATAATGACACACGGCGACGATAACGGACTTGTTCTGCCACCTGCTGTTGCACCTGTTCAGGTAGTTATCGTACCTATAGCACAGCACAAAGAGGGCGTTCTTGACAAGGCTAACGAGCTTTACAACACACTTAAAAATGCAGGCATAAGAGTTAAGCTCGACGATTCAGAGCAGTCACCTGGCTGGAAGTTTGCACAGTATGAGATGAAGGGCGTTCCTGTAAGACTTGAAATTGGTCCAAAGGATATTGAGAACGATCAGTGTGTGCTTGTTACAAGACACAACAGAGAAAAGGTATTCTGCAAGCTTGGTGAGCTTGTTGAAACAGTAAATGAAAGACTTCAGGCTGTTCATGATGGCCTTTATGCGAAGGCACTTGAAAACAGAGAAAGACGTACCTATGTTTGCAAGACACTTGACGAGATAACAAAGGCTCTTGAGGAAAAGGGCGACGGCTTTGTTAAGGCAATGTGGTGCGGCGATGAAGCTTGCGAGGATAAGGTAAAGGAACTCACAGGAGTAGGTTCAAGATGTATTCCGTTTGAGCAGGAAGAGATAGCAGATACCTGCGTATGCTGTGGAAAGCCTGCGAAGCATATGGTACTTTGGGGCAAGGCTTATTAATAGGCTTTTGGGATAAAAAATATCGGGTGGCTGTCAATTTGTTATTGGCAGTCACCCGTTTTTGTTTGTGATTTTTAGCTGTTTGCTTGGACAAGACTCTTTATTATCGGTATGATAAGGCAGAGCATATATACTATAGTGGCAGGGTTTGTAAAGACGTATCTGCGACATTCTTTCGGTGTAAGCACGTTTTCGCTGTCATCAATGATAAGCTTTTTAAGACTTGTGAAAAGAACCATAAAGCCCACCAGTCCTATGACTATCTCAGCAACGCTCATGAAGGTTTCATAGTGTTCAAGTCCTATCGCATCAGATATGGACGAGAAGTTTGCAAGCAGATTGTTTAGGCAGTGTATTATAACAGTTGGCAGTATCGAGCCGCACTTTGCGGCGATAATAGCGTAAACAAGTCCTGTGCCGAATGCCGAAGCCGCCTGAGGGATATTTCCGTGCATAAGTCCGAATGCAAGTGCCGAGAAAAGCACCGCCGCACCCCTTCCGTATGGGCTTAGAGCCGTGAGGATCGCTCCACGGTAGATAAATTCCTCCACGATAGGGGCTATTATCACAACGTATGAGAACTGCACTATTACTGCAATGGCAGAGGGCTGATGAATGGAAAAATCGCTTGTGGGAACTGTCACTCCGTTTTGACCAAGTATACCCGTGAGGATAGATATGAGCTGTGACAGCAGAATGTTTATCACAAAGCAGGCTGAAAACCATTTTAGCCCTTTTACTGCCGTGCCTTTTTTCGGCTTTATGAAGCTTGATTCTCGTTTTCGGAAAAGTATAGCAAAAACTATCCCAAAAACAAGCACGCTCATAAGAGTGATAAACAAATTTGCCGTCATGGAAAAAGTAGTTGAGCTTATAAAAGCGGTCTGCTTTTTCAGATAGCTGAGAACTGCCGAGTAGCTAAGAGTGATTTTTCCTGAGTGGTAAGTGTATGCAACGTAAAAGAATAACACTGCAAATATCCTGTTTAGCAGGTTGTATAAAATGAGCAGAAGTGAAATTTTCACGCAATCTATAGTAAGAAGTTTCTTTTCCTGCTGTTTTTCAGGGGTCAGCAGAGAAACAGACTTTTTGGTAGTCAAATATTATTCCTCCCTTGTTCGGTCTTATCTATATATTATAGCACACAACATGGTGCTTTTGCAAATGGTATTTTGTCAGGTATGTGATGAAATGTTATGGATTTGTAAATAAATAAGAGAAATTTTGTGATAACTATTGCATTTTATCAACCTTGTTGTATAATATAATTAGCACTCAAATAGATAGAGTGCTAATTATATGGAACAGTATTCAAAGAAAGTAAAATATTATTAAGGAAAGGTCGAGATTTTATGCAGACAAAAGAATTTAAGGCAGAATCAAAAAGACTGCTTGATATGATGATCAATTCGATCTACACTCATAAGGAGATTTTTCTCAGAGAGATAATCTCAAATGCAAGCGACGCTATTGATAAGCTGTATTTCAAGTCCTTGACAGACACTTCTGTGGGAATGAAAAAGAGCGACTTCGCTATCAATATCGCTATTGACAAGGAAAACAGAACGCTTACAGTTTCTGATAACGGTATCGGTATGACCGAGGAGGATCTTGAAAACAACCTTGGTACTATCGCAAACTCAGGCTCGTTCGCTTTCAAGAAAGACAATGACCTTGGGGATGATGTTGATATCATCGGTCAGTTCGGTGTAGGCTTCTATTCTACTTTTATGGTAGCAAAGGAAGTTACAGTTGTAACAAAGGCTTTTGGCAGCGATCAGGCTTATAAGTGGACATCTGACGGCGTTGAGGGCTACACAATAGAAGAGTGTGACAAGCCTGACGGCGTCGGTACAACTATCACACTGAAACTCAAGGACGATACTGATGACGAGAAGTATTCAACATATCTTGATCAGTATCAGATACAGTCACTTGTAAAGAAATATTCTGACTACATCAGATTCCCTATCAGAATGGAAGTCGAGCATACTCATTATAATGAGGAGGGTAAAGAGCCTGAGGTACACAAGGCTATCGAAACTCTTAACAGCATGACCCCTATCTGGAAGAAGAACAAGAGCGAGCTAAAGGACGAGGATTACAACAACTTCTATATGGAGAAGTTCGGTGACTATGAGCCGCCTGTTGCACATATCCATTCAAAGAACGAGGGCGTTGCAACATATGATGCACTGCTTTATATACCTGCCCGTGCGCCTTTTGACTATTACTCAAAGGATTATGAAAAGGGACTCCAGCTTTATTCAAGCGGTGTAATGATAATGGAAAAGTGTGCAGACCTGCTTCCTGACTGGTTCAGCTTTGTAAAGGGCGTTGTTGACTCTGAGGATCTCTCGCTGAACATCTCCCGTGAGCTTTTACAGCAGGACAGACAGCTCAAGATAATCGCAAAGAACCTTGAAAAGTCCATAAAGAACGAGCTTGCAAAGCTTCTGAAAAACGATCGTGAGAAGTATGAGAAGTTCTACAGCGTATTTGGACTTCAGTTCAAGTTCGGTATCTATCAGTCATACGGCGCTGCAAACGAAACTCTGAAAGACCTTCTTATGTTCCCGTCCTCATTTGACGGCAAGAACGTTACACTCAAAGAGTATGTTTCAAGAATGAAAGAAGATCAGAAAGAGATCTACTATGCTTGCGGCGAAACAAAGGAAAGGATCGAAATGCTCCCTCAGCTTGAAAAGATCAAGGATAAGGGCTATGAAGTTCTTTACTTTACACAGGACGTTGACGAGTTCGCTATCAAGGTGATGATAAACTATGACGGCAAGCCGTTCAAGTCTATAAGCGACGCTGACCTTGACCTTGATACAGAGGAAGAAAAGGAAGAGGCTAAAAAGCTTGACGAAGAGAACAAGGATATGTTTACTTTCATGCAGGAAGCTATCGCTGACAAGGTAAAGACGGTCCGTCTTTCAAAGAAACTTAAAACTCACCCTGTTTGTCTTTCGTCAGACGGCAGTATAACTATCGAAATGGAGAAAGTCCTCAACGCTATGCCTCAGAATGACGGCAACAAGGTAAAGGCTGAAAAGGCTCTGGAGATAAATCCAAACCACCCTATCTTTGAGAAGCTGAAAGACCTCTATGCTAACGATAAGGACAAGCTGAAAGACTATGCAAAGCTTCTTTACGATCAGGCTTTGCTTATTGAGGGCATGTCTATCGACAACCCTGTTGAGTTTGCAAATCTCGTTTGCGAGCTTATGACAAAGTAATAAAGCTATACAGATACTCTCTTAACATACCGAAAGCCGTGGGAACAGCAGTGTTTCCACGGCTTTTTTGTGCTTTTAAGGCTGATGATTGTAGATTTTATACAAAACAAAATGAGTTTATTTGTTAAAAAAACAGATTTGGAAAACAAATTTTATGTACGCTGTTGACAAATAAATGTAGGTGTGTTAATATAATTATAGTGAAATTGATACATAACATCTTTTATTGGAGTGTTACCTTTCATTTATAGACTGGGCATGACCAACTTTGTACGGACATATTGTATGGGTTCGTATTAAGGTTGGTTTTTTTGATTTTATAGGGGGATCTTTAATGAAAATAATCAAGGTGATAAATAATAACACCGTAAGCGTTATAGACGATAAAGGAAAAGAGCAGATAATCTCAGGCAAGGGGATAGGCTTCGGAAAAAAATATGGTGATGAGCCTGACAAGGATAAAATACAGAAAATGTATTTTGTTACAGACTCCGAGCTTAGAAAAAGGCTTATCGAGTGTCTGACCGAGATACCATATGAGCATATAAAGCTTACGGCAGATCTTGTGGACTATATTTCTTCACATATCGACGGAAAGCTCAACGAGTCGCTCATAATAACACTTTCAGACCACATCTCATTCGCCATTGAAAGAAAAAAGCAGGGGCTTGAATTTGAAAACCCTCTTATGGACGCCATAAGCGACTGCTTCCCAAAGGAGCTTGCTCTTGGAAGATATTGCGTGGCGGAGATATATCAGCGTTTGGGCGTTGAGCTGAGGGGTGATGAAGCGGGCTTTATCGCAATGCACATCATAAACGCAAGGCTCGGCACAAAAATGGGACAGATACAGGATATCGCCAAAATGGTGAACGGCTGTGCTGAGATAGCGGACGCTTGTCTGTCAGGAAAGATAAATAAAACGTCAGTGGCATATGAAAGATTTCTTGTTCATTTGAAATTTCTCGCAAAAAGACTTTTTAAATCTCAAGAACTGCCAAATGTTCTCAGCAGGGACGAGGAATTTGCAGGCATGATAAAAACAAATTTCAAAAAGCAGTATAAATGCGCAAAGCATATGCAGGATTATATTTTGAAGAATTATGCTAAAACTATATCGGAAGATGAAATGATAACTCTTTCGATTCATCTGAAGAAAATAAGCGGATAGGCATTATTGCCACAGCTTATATAATGTATTCGCTGCGGTATTATCATTAACGGTACCATAATGATAATTCGACTGAGATATAATTTTTTTGGAGGATATTATTGTTATGAAGGATAAAATTTTCGGCGTATTGCAGCGTGTGGGACGCTCTTTCATGCTCCCTATCGCACTGCTGCCGGTGGCGGGTCTGCTTCTTGGAATAGGCAGCTCTTTCACCAACGCCACAACTATCGAAACCTATCATCTTGGCAAATTCATCTATGAGGGCGGTGTGCTTTACACTATACTCGACATAATGAGCAAAACGGGAAGCGCCGTTTTTGATAACCTTGCGCTTCTGTTTGCAATGGGCGTTGCTATCGGAATGGCAAAGAAGGAAAAAGAAGTCGCAGCCCTTTCGGGTGCTATCGCCTATATCGTAATGAACACCACTATCAGCGCACTTATCACCGCAAAGGGCGGCGTTGAGGCAATGGCAGAAAACTCCACAACGTCAGTGCTTGGTATCACCACGCTGCAAATGGGCGTTTTCGGCGGTATCCTTGTAGGACTTGGCGTTGCGGCACTGCACAACAAGTTCTATAAAACAGAACTTCCGCAGGTGCTCTCATTCTTCGGCGGAACAAGATTTGTTCCTATCGTTTCAACTGTCACATACCTTATCGTTGGTATCATAATGTTCTATCTGTGGCCTATAGTACAGCTTGGTATCTCAAAGCTTGGCGTGCTCGTTCTCAACTCAGGCTATGCAGGCACTTGGATATACGGCATACTTGAACGTGCTCTTATCCCATTCGGACTTCATCACGTTTTCTATATGCCTTTCTGGCAGACAGAGCTTGGCGGCTCGATGATGATAGACGGCAACATGGTAGCAGGCGCACAGAACATCTTCTTTGCAGAGCTTGCTTCAAAGTCAACAGAAGTTTTCTCAGTATCGGCAACAAGATTTATGGCAGGAAAATTCCCGTTCATGATATTTGGTCTTCCTGCTGCAGCATTTGCAATGTACAAAACTGCTCGTCCTGAAAAGAAAAAGGTAGTAGGAAGCTTGCTTCTGTCAGCCGCTCTTACTTCAATGATAACAGGTATCACAGAGCCTTTGGAGTTCACATTTCTGTTTGTTGCTCCTCTTATGTACGCTGTTCATTGCGTATTGGCAGGACTTTCCTATATGCTTATGCACATTCTTAACGTAGGCGTTGGAATGACATTCTCAGGTGGACTTATAGACATGACCCTCTTCGGAATTTTGCAGGGCAACGCAAAGACCCACTGGGTATGGATAGTTGTTGTGGGGCTTATCTATGCAGTTGTTTACTACTTTGTGTTCTACTTTATGATAACAAAGATGAATCTTAAAACACCTGGCAGAGAGCCTGATGACGTTGAACCTAAGCTTTATCGCAGAAGCGACGTGAACGAGGCTAAGGCGGCAAAGGTAAAGAGCACAGACAAGAGAGCTTCAGACGTTGTAAGTGCAATGATACTCAAAGGCCTTGGCGGCAAGGAAAATCTTTCAGACGTTGACTGCTGCGCAACAAGACTTAGAGTTACAGTAAATGACGCCTCAAAGGTCATGGACGATATGCTCAAAGCCAGCGGCGCTTCGGGCATTATCCACAAGGGCAACGGCATTCAGGTCATTTACGGACCAAAGGTCTCAGTTATAAAATCAGATCTTGAGGATTTTATAGATTCGCCATACAGTGATGACCCTGACAGCATTATCGGTACTGAGGAAGCTTCTGATAAAATAGAAGAAAAACCGCAGACCGAGGGTGCAGAAAACACAGAAACTAACGGCAAGACAATAACGCTTTACTCCCACATGAACGGCACTGCCGTTAAGCTTGAGGACGTTGAGGACGAGGTGTTCTCACAAAAAATACTGGGCGAGGGCGCAGCCGTTGAGCCGTCAGAGGGCAAGCTTTACGCTCCATGCGACGGAAAGATAGACAGCGTTTTTGACACAAAGCATGCCGTAAATATGGTATCGGACGATGGAGTGGAGATACTTCTCCATATCGGTATCGACACTGTAAAGCTTGGCGGACAGTATTTTGAAGCTCATGTCAGTGACGGTCAGGAGGTCAAGAAAGGCGACCTGCTCATAAGCTTTGATATGGATAAGATAAAAGCCGCAGGCTATAAGGTGACAACACCTATCATAATTGGCAACACGGACGATTATGCGTCTGTTGAACCTGTCGCACAAAACAGCGTTTCGGCAGGAGATATGATCTTGAAGATAAAATAATTATTTGGAGGTATTCATCATGAAAACATTTAGCTACACAATCACAGACGAAGTTGGTATCCATGCAAGACCGGCTGGACTTCTTGCAAAGAAAGCAAAGGAGTTCGAGAGCGTTTGCACTATCGAAAAGGGCGGAAAGAGCGTGAACATCACAAAGCTTATGGCTCTTATGGGCCTTGGCGTTAAGCAGGGCGATACTGTTACTGTTACCTGCGAGGGTGCAGACGAGGACAAGGCTTCCGAAGCACTCAAGGCATTTTTTGAGGAAACACTCTAATTATTATCTGTCAGCTGGGCGGTAAAAGCCGTCCAGCCGACGGGACGCTTCTGCGGAGTGTTCGCAGGTGCGTCCCATCGGCTGGAAACAGCGTGAAAAATAATAAGATCTATGAGAAAAGGGGCGGATATTTATGACTAAGTATACAGGAAAAGGCGTTTACGGTGCAGTAGCAATGGGTAAGATCTCAGTATTCAAAAAGCAGGATACCGCTATAAAACGTATTCACACAGAAGACAGCGAGGGAGAAAAGAAGCGAGTTGCCAAAGCCAAGCAGGCAGCCACAGAACAGCTCCAGAGCATTTATGATAAGGCACTCAGGGAGGTGGGCGAAACAAACGCTCAGATCTTTGAGATACACATGATGATGCTTGAAGATGATGATTATAACGAGTCTATAGAGAATATCATCGACAGCCAGAAGGTCAACGCAGAATATGCAGTGGCAGTGACGGCAGACAACTTTGCGGAGATGTTTGCTTCTATGGACGATCCTTATATGCAGGCAAGAGCCGCAGATGTAAAGGATATTTCCAACAGGATCATCGCAAACCTCACGGGCAATGTCAGCGACGGCTCAGCAGGTGACGACAAGATGATAGTTTGTGCCGATGATCTTGCACCAAGCGAAACTATATCTCTTGATAAAGACAAGGTGCTTGCCTTTGTTACTGCACACGGCTCGTCAAATTCACATACAGCTATCCTTGCAAGAAATATGAACATACCTGCGGTAATAGGCGTAGGAAGCAAATTCCTGTCAGAAATAAAGGACGGTGACTTTGCTATCGTTGACGGTTTCACAGGAGAGGTATTCGTTGACCCTGACGAGCAGACCACCGCTGAGCTTACCAAAAAGCAGAAAGCAGACGAGGAGAAAAAGCGTCTTTTGCAGACCCTCAAAGGCAAGGAGAATGTCACCAAGGACGGCAAAAAGATAAATATTTATGCAAATATCGGAAGTGTTGACAACATCGGTGCAGTGCTTCTTAATGACGCAGGCGGAATAGGTCTTTTCAGAAGCGAGTTTCTCTATCTTGAAAACTCAGATTTCCCTACAGAGGAACAGCAGTTTCAGGCTTATAAGCGTGTTCTTGAGAGCATGGCAGGGAAAAAGGTCATCATAAGAACGCTGGATATCGGTGCTGACAAGCAGGTGGATTATTTCGGTCTGAAAAAAGAGGAAAACCCAGCTTTGGGATACAGAGCAATAAGAATTTGTCTTACAAGACCTGAGATATTCAAAACTCAGCTCAGAGCGCTTTTCAGAGCTTCCGTATACGGCAATCTTGGCATAATGTTCCCTATGATAACAAGCGTTTCAGAGGTGGAAAAAGCCCTTGCTATGTGTGGTGAAGTCAAGGCTGAGCTTAAAGAGCAGGGCATAACAATTTCCGACAGCGTTGAGCTTGGCATCATGATAGAGACCCCTGCGGCGGCTATCATAAGCGACAAGCTTGCAAAGCTTGTGGACTTTTTCAGCGTTGGCACTAATGACCTCACTCAGTATACCCTTGCTTGTGACAGGCAGAACCCTGATATAGAGCAGTTCTGCGACACTCACCATGAGGCTATACTTAGACTTATTGAAATGTCTGCAGAGAACGCCCACAAGAACGGCGCATGGATAGGTATATGCGGTGAGCTTGCGGCTGACACTACTCTCACAGAAACCTTCCTGAGAATGGGCATTGACGAGCTTTCAGTTTCTCCGACCTTTGTTCTTAAGGTAAGGGACGCTGTAAGAAATATTGACCTCTCCAAATAATTTCTCATAGATCTTCACACGAAGAACACATCCTCGTTCATATGGACGGGGGTGTGTTCTTTTATTTGACAGAAGCACTTTAATGTGCTAAAATATCTTATCGGCACAATTGCGTTTGTACATAAGTTTGTTATCAATGCACAAAAAATGAAAGTAAAATTTGTATACTATTTTGCCATAAAATCTCCCGTGCAGAATCGTATATAAGTTATCGAGGGGTGTGAAAGACTTGACCGACACTGAGTTCGATTTCAGGGTGGAGCTGATCCTGAAAAATGACAAAAACGGGCTTAGGGAGATCTATCAATGCTACGGCAAGGTGATATATAACATCATGCTTGACATTGTGAAAAGTCCTCAGGACGCTGAGGACCTCACATCAGATTTTTTCCTAAAGCTATGGGACACCGCAGGTCAGTACCGAAAGGGAACGGGGCATAAGCGATATCTGACTGTAATGGCGAAAAATCTCGCTCTTGACTTTATCAGAAAAAGGCGGCACGAAACGCCGACCCTTGACGATGATGAAGCAGGGCACAAAGAACAGCAGGACAGTATGCGGGTAGACGACGATGTGATCGGAAAGCTCACCTTCGAGGAGGCTTTGAAGCTGCTTTCAGAGGGCGAAAGGGATATCCTGAACATGAGGCTTGGAATGGATATGACATTTCGTGAGATAAGTCGGGCAGTGGGGAAGCCGCTGGGTACTGTCACATGGAAATACCGTCAGGCTGTTTTCAAACTAAAAAAGACCATAAAGGAGGACAGTATCTATGGCTAAGAACATGAAATTTCTTTACAAAAAGCATATTTCTGATACTGCCCCTGACATGGAAAAGCTCTGGGACAGGATAGAGGGACAGCTTGAAAACAAAACGGACAAAGATCAGACACAGATAAAAGTAAGCCGCAGAAATTACAGAAAATTTGCAGCGGCAGCAGCCTCGCTCGTGCTTATTATCGGCGGCGTAAGCCTTTACGCCGATATCCGATCAGAGTCGGACAGTGTTTCAAAGCATAGCGTAGAAACGGCTGACAAGGCTAGGCTTGAAAACAGAGAAGAAAAGACATACGAACAGCTCAGTTTCAGCCACACAGACACAAAGGCTTATGAGGACAGCTACATTCCAAAGGGCGATGATTATTTCACAGAGGACAGCGTTCTGGAAGATACAGACTTCTTTGCAGATGTGACAGTGCTTTCAGCAAAGCTCGACAGCGACAGCGCACATTACACCCTGAGAATAAACAGCCTTGTATCAAAAACAGGAGAAGAAAGCAAAACAAATATCACCATTGAAAGCTCTACCCCTTATATCATGCAGGAAAACAGAGAATATTTCATACCACTGAGGAAAGAAAACGGCACTTATTCTATGGCATTTGAAAATGCACCTCAGATAGAAATTTCTCTTGACGGGGATATCGTTTTTCAAAACGGCTGGAAAAGTCTTGACGATGATTCGGGTATTCTTAAAGACTCGCAGAAAAGCAAGAACGATTATTTCTATGACCGAATGAGATATTCCTCGAAAAACGATCTGCAAGACCTGCTTGCTAAGTGGAGGACTATGTAGCTAACAACGCAAGGGCATATCGCCCACGCTATTTTACGGGAGATGACAGCTATGAAAAAGACAACTTCAAACAGCATAAAAAGAAACTTGATCACAGCTCTGTCGCTTATGATGACGGCGACAATGCTTGCTTCATGCGGAAGCGGTTATGACGGCTCTGAGAGCAGAAAGAGCGGCAGCTATAACAATGAAAGAACAAATGCGGAAAACTACAGATACAGCAATGTTACAGCCGGAGATACTGACGGCACGGCGAATATAGGAGGGGGTTACAATACCGAGGAATATAACCATCTGACGGAAAACGGCTATAAGCTCGTTTCAGACGAACCGCTTTCCACCTTTTCCACAGACGTTGACACGGCTTCCTACACAAACGTGAGAAGAATGATAAATGATGGCTGGGAGGTCGACCCTGACGCTGTGAGAACAGAGGAGTTCATAAACTATTTCAAGTATGACTATGAAAAGCCTGCGGAGGGCGCGGTGTCTATAAATACCGAGCTTTCCGATTGTCCTTGGAACAGTGAAGCAAAGCTTATGCTGGTGGGGCTTCAGGCAAGAGAAGCAAAGGTCAAGGACGTTCCTACAAACCTTGTTTTCCTCATAGACGTGAGCGGCTCAATGGAGGACGAGGATAAGCTTCCTCTTGTTCAGCAGGCTTTCTCAATGCTTGCTGAAAACCTTGGGGCTGATGACAGAGTTTCTATCGTTACTTATGCAGGCAGCGACAGCGTTGTTCTTGAGGGCGAAAGTGGCGACAACAGCGAGGAGATAGTTTCAGCACTTAACAGCCTGTCAGCAGGCGGCTCAACAGCAGGTGCGGCAGGAATTACCACAGCTTACAAGCTTGCAGAGGAGTATTTCATAGAGGGCGGCAACAACAGAGTTATCCTTGCAACTGACGGCGATCTGAACGTTGGTCTGTCAAGTGAAGAAGAGCTTACCGACCTTATATCACAAAAGCGTGACTCAGGGGTCTATCTCTCAGTGCTTGGCTTCGGCTCAGGAAACTATAAGGATAACAGGCTTGAAGCCCTTGCTGATAACGGCAACGGAAACTATGCTTATATCGACAGCGTTGACGAAGCAAAAAGAGTGCTTGTAACAGAAATGAGCGGAACGCTTTTCACTGTCGCAAAGGACGCAAAGGTGCAGATAGAGTTTAATCCCGAAAATGTTTCAGCATACAGGCTGGTGGGCTATGAAAACAGACTTCTCAATGATGAGGACTTTGAGGACGATACAAAGGACGCAGGCGATATCGGCTCGGGTCAGCAGGTCACGGTTTTGTATGAGATAGTGCCAAATAACGGCAATGAAAAGTCGCTGAAATATCAGGATAACGAGAGCAAGGCTGAAACCAACGAGCTCAGCGGAGAAATGCTCACAGTTTCAGTGAGGTATAAAGACCCGGAGGCAAGCGAAAGTAAGCTTATAGACAAGTCTGTTATGTGTTCTGACTATACAGAGGCTGTGTCACAGAATTTTGCAAAGGCTTGCTCTGCGGCAGAGTTTGCAATGGTGCTTAGAAACAGCGACTATGCAAGCGGTCTTACCGCTCAGGGCGTTGTGGATTATATGGAACAAAACAATGTTGACAACAGCGAGCTTTTTGAACTCATATACAAATATATGCAAAACGGCACAGGCAGCGAGGCAAGCTACTGGTAAAAAACTAAATCAAGGGGGTGCTGCATGGTCAGCATCCCTTTGGACCGTAAAATTTACCTCTTACATAGAAATCTGCACCTGTCAGCCAAAAGGGGTTTACATGAAAAGAAAAATAGATTATAATAAGGCTGTCAGATAAAACTGGGGGTGAAAGCGTGAAGGTCAGGATAGAGATAGACGAGAATATGTCTGAAGACGAGATAGTCATAAGGTGCGCCCAGCCCGATGAACGTGTGCTTAAAATGAAAAGGGCGGCGGAGTCGGCAGAGGGCGATCCGGAGATAGCTTTTTTCAAAGACGCAGTTCAGTTCTATCCTCCCCTTGATTCCATACTGTTTTTTGAAACAGGGGAACATAATCTTAACGCACATACCTCTGACGACGTTTTTCAGGTGAAAATGAAGCTTTTCGAGCTTGAAGAGATACTTCCGAGAAAATTCGTGAGAGTGTCAAAATCAGCAATCGTGAATGTAAAGCACATCTATTCCGTTGAGCGAAACATAACCTCTGCAAGCCTTATAAGCTTTGCAGGCACTCACAAACAGCTTTACGCCTCACGAAGCTATTACAAGCTTTTGAAGCTCAGACTTGGAGAAAGGAGATTTCTATGAAAAACAAAAATCTTATATGGGGCTTGTTCTTTATCCTTGCAGGCGTTGCGCTTATCCTTGACCGCACAGGTCTGCTTGGAAGTGTAAGCGTGTGGAGCGTTGTGATCTCACTGCTCCTCGTTCCTGTTATCGTAACGAGCGTCAGACACCTTAACTTCTGGGGAATATTCTTCCCTATGGCTATCATGGCGATACTCTTTGACGAAACTCTCGGTATCGAGAAGTTCACCCCATGGCCTGTTTTGGGTGCGGCACTGCTTCTCAGCGTGGGATTTTCATTTATTTTCCCTTATCGCTACAGGTTTACTCAAAGCAAGTGGACCACCCACACTACCGATAATCCTGCATGGGATAAATCCTCAGACAACGGGGAATATGTGCGTATCGACGCAAAATTTTCAGGCTGCACAAAGTATATAACCTCAAAGGTGTTGAAAAGAGTTGACATAAGCTGCCGTTACAGCGGTATGGAGGTGTACTTTGATTCTGCCGATATGGCAGGAAACGAAGTCGAGCTGAATGTTGATGTGCTTTGCGGCGGAGTGGAGCTTTATATCCCGAAGAACTGGGGCATAAAGGTGGAAGCCGACTGCGTTCTTGGCGGAATAGACCAGCCTAACGGAGCTTATGATGAAAAAGAAAAGATCCTTATCATAAAGGGCAGAGCAAAGATCGCAGGTATAGATATAACATATGTTTAGTCTTATGTGAAAGAACAAAAGTAAAAGCTGCGGAGGGAAAACTCCGCAGCTTTTTGTTTGTCTGATTATTCTTGAAGTATCATCTTGTCTGAAAGTTCGTCCTCGGCGGTGTCGGAATAAAGCTTCATAAGCTTTTCCACCGTCATGTTTGCTCTCTGCTCGCCCTCGATTGTAAGAAGCAGTTTGCCTTGGCTCATTACGATAGTCTTGTTGCCGTATTCAATGGCATTTGAAATGTTGTGTGTTATCATAAGAGTAGTCAGTGCGTTTTCTTTTACTATCTTTTCGGTTATCCTCATGACCTTTTCTGCGGTCTTAGGGTCAAGTGCCGCAGTGTGTTCGTCAAGAAGCAGAAGCTTAGGTGTAACGATAGTCGCCATAAGCAATGTGAGCGCCTGTCGCTGTCCACCTGAGAGCAAGCCCACAGGCATTTTCATTCTGTCTTCAAGACCTAAGTCAAGCTCCTTGAGCCTTTCTCTGAACACTGAAACGTCCTTTTTCCTGATACCGATAGTCAGCGAACGACGCTTTCCACGGCTGTAGGCAAGGCCGAGATTTTCCTCTATGGTCATGTTTGGCGCAGTTCCTCTCAGCGGATCCTGGAAAAGCCTGCCTATAGTTCTTGCACGCTGATGTTCCTTTAGGTGAGTGATGTTCTTTCCGTCAAGGAATATCTTGCCGGTGTCAGCCTCGTAGCTGCCGCTGATAACGTTCATAAGTGTGGATTTTCCTGCACCGTTTGAGCCTATGACAGTAACGAAATCTCCGTCAGCTACATCAAGGTCTATGTGCTGGAGCGCCTTACGCTCGTTGGCAGTGTTCTTGTTGAAGGTTATGTTTATATTTTCAAGCTTAAGCATTTTAAACCTCCTATTTGTCACTGCATACACGCTTGTATGCCTTTGTGATATACTTCTTGATAGCAGGCAGAGAGATAGCAAGGGCAACTATGCAGGCTGAGAAAAGCTTTGTGTAGTTGCTGTCCATACCGAGATTCATTGCAAAAGCAAGAACAAATCTGTATGCTATCGCACCGAATATCGCCGCAAGTATTCCGCAGAGGATCGAGTGCTTGCTGAAAAATATCTCGCCGATAATGATAGAAGCAAGGCCTACCACCAGCATACCTGTACCGCTGTTTGAGTCGCCTGCCGAGGAATACTGAGCGTACATTGCACCTGAAAGGGATACCAAAGCGTTTGCGATGGCAAAGCCCATTATCTTCATTCTGTCTGAGTTTATTGAAGAAGCCCTTACCATGTATTCGTTGTCGCCTGTGGCTCTAAGCGACATTCCTGCCTGAGTTTTAAGAAACCAGAAAAGCAGAACAGCCGCAATAACAAGCACGATACCTGCCGCCGCAAGCTTGTAATAGTCGCCGAAATATTTCTGAGCCATTGTAAATATAGTATCTTTCTTATAGAGTGAAATATTAGGTCTGTCCATGATTTTCAGGTTTATGGAATAAAGAGCCGTCATTGTGATTATTCCCGCAAGTATAGGCTGAACGTTGAGTTTTGTGATAAGTATTCCCGTTACGCTTCCTGCGATAGCTCCTGCAACTATTGACAGCAGTATGCCCTTGATAGGGTCGCCGTTGAAAGCCTGCATAACTGATACTGCAACGCCAAGGGTGAAAGTTCCGTCTACCGACAGGTCAGGGATATCAAGTATCCTGAATGAGATGAATATTCCAAGTGCAAGGATAGAAAAAACAAGACCCTTTTCAAATGTTCCCGTAACAACGCTTTCCGTGAGCTGAGTGTTTATTATCACAAGAAGTAAGATCAAAAGCACAGCTTTCGGTATAAGCGAGATAACTGTTTTCTTATTCAGTTTCATATAATTTTCCTTTCAATAAAAAATAGCAGGGAGCGAAAGTCCCGCTCCCTACTATTATACTATGTTTGCTTTGATTTTGCAATAGTTTAATCAAAGTAAACTGTCTTTTCTCCGTTTGCAATATCGTCAGGAATAGTGATACCGATCGTGTCAGCAGTTGTCTTGTTGATATAAGTGCTGAGGTCCTCGTTGAATACCTTTATTGGTATCTCTGAAGCCTTCTTTTCACCGCTGAGTATCTGAGCTGCCATGTTTGCAGTTTCCTTACCAAGGTCGGAATACTCGATACCAACAGTGCCAAGACCGCCGTCCATTACCATTGAGTCAGCGCCAACGAACATTGGAACCTTCGCCTTGTTCATAACTTCTGTAACTGTACCCATAGCGCCTGCGATAGTGTTGTCGTTAGGTGAGAATACAGCGTCGCACTTTGCGGCAAGGTTCTGAGCAGCTTCCTGCACCTCAGATGTGTTTGAAGCAGCGCCTTCAATAACAGTGATACCCTTTTCCTCACAGTAAGCCTTTACTTCTTTAAGGGTAGAAACTGAGTTGTCCTCGCCTGTGTTGTAAAGATAACCGAGAGTTTTTATTTCAGGCTTCATTTCAAGCGCAAAGTCAAGTATCTTTGTGATAGCGAGCTTGTCAGATGTGCCTGTGATGTTTGCCCCTGTGCTTTCAAGCGAGTCACAAAGACCTGCACCGATAGGGTCTGTTACTGCGGAGAATACTACCGGTATCTCCTCAGAGTATGGAGCTGCGAGCTGTGCGCATGGTGTTGTGATAGCGATGATGATATCGTCACCGTCAGCCTTGAACTGGTCGAGTATCTGCTGAACAGTTGTTGACTCGTTGTTGGCCTGCTGAGCGTCGATAGTGCAGTTTTTACCGTCAACATAGCCAAGCTCTGCAAGTCTGTCGATAACAGCATCTCTGATAGTGTTGAGAGATGTATGCTCCATTATCTGCACAATGCCTATCTTATAGTGCTTTTCTGATGAGCCGCCTGCCTTTGAATCGTTTGAGGAGTCCTCCTTAACGCCGCATGACGCAAGAGCAGCCACAGCCATTACCGCTGCAGCGGCAAGTGCCAGAACTTTTCTTAACTTCATATATGTACCATTCCTTTCGTATTTACGGGGATTTTACCCTACTACTCTATTAAAGCACAGCCGTAAAAGTTTGTCAAGTAAAAGTTAAAAGGATTGTAGAAATAGTAAAAGCTACAGAGAAAATTCCCATGGATTTTGTATGTTTTGCAGTCGGTTGACAGAAATGTGAAAAAAGGCTATAATGATATTTGTAATATTGCAGAGCGGGAGGTTTCATATTGGGACTGAAAAGAGTTTCCGTGATAGGGCTTTGTCTTGCGGCGGTGGCAGCGGTTGTAATGCTTGCTGCTGTGATAATAAGACCGCCGAAAATATATATAAGCGAGATATGCCCCTCAAACAGCGAAACATCTAAGAAAACAGCTATGCAGGACAAAAACGGAGAACCAAGCGATTGGATAGAGATATATAATCCTACAAATAGAGATATTTCACTTACGGGATTTTCACTTTCAAAAAATGGCGGTGGAGATCAGCCTTTGGGCGGATATGTCATTAAAGCCCATGACTATATAATAGTATACTGCTCGTCAGCAGGCTTTGAAAATGCTGATTTTCCTCACGCTGATTTCAGCATAGGCAAGGTCAGCGAAGCGGAGATAATATTGAAATATGACTCGTTCCAGTGTGAGAGCATAAAATTGCCTAAGCTTAACAAGGGCGTGAGCTATTCTAAAAATGTCAAGGGTGAAATGTACGTTTCAGAGCCTACACCTCTTGCGGCGAATGCAGAGAAAACTATCGGAGATACCCCTGTGTTTTCTCAGGCGGCAGGCAGCTATGAAAAGGCTTTTGACCTTGAGATAACCGCAGGAGAGGGGCAGACGGTGTATTATACCACCGACGGCACCGACCCTGCCACGTCGGACACAAGAAAGGTCTATGAAAATGCCCTGAGAATTGACGACAGGTCAGATGATGAAAATGTCCTTTCGGCTTATGATCCTATGAAAATACAGCTTGACTATCGTGACAGCATAAAACTGCCTGACAAAAGCGCAGTTGATAAAGGCACTGTCATAAGAGCCTGCGCAGAGGGTACAAGCGGAAAGTGCGGAAAAACTGTTACTGCCACTTATTTTGTGGACGTTTCAAGTGCAGATCATAACGATCTGCCTATAGTATCCATTACCACCGATCCTGACGGGCTTTTCAACGAAAAAACGGGCATTTACTGTCTTGGAGACGTATACAAAGAATATGACGAAGAAAATCCCGACCACCCTTGGAACGGCTCTATCCCTGCAAACTATAATCAGCGTGGCAGAGAGTGGGAAAAGGAATGTTATGTTGAGTATTTCGACAGCGAGGGCAACAGCCTTATTTCTCAGGATTGCGGCATAAGGATACAAGGCGGCTGGTCTAGGGCGGATTATCAAAAGTCGTTCAGGCTTTATGCTCGAAACGATTACGGCAAAAGCTCTTTTGATACAGTTTCCTGGGATAGCTTTACAGATGTAAACGGCGAGGCTATCACCTCCTGCAAGACCTTTGTGCTTAGAAACGGCGGAAATGACGCCAATTATTCAAAGTTCAAGGACATGATGATACAAAATATGGTGTCAGGCAGAGGCGTTGAAACTCAGCGGGGAACAGCCTGCGTGCTGTTTATAGACGGTGAATACTGGGGACTTTATACTCTCCAATCCGATTACAGCGACAGATATTTTGCGGATAGATACAATGTTGCAAAAAGCAACGTTGTCATGTATAAAAATGATGAGCTGAGCGAGGGTGAGGCTGAGGACGAAAAGCTTTTCAATGATATGTATAAGTTTATCACAGAAAACGATATGTCCATTGAGGAGAATTATCGCAAAGCCTGCGCAATGATAGATATGGATAACCTTGTGGAGTATGCCGCCACAGAAATGTATATCTTCAATGACGATTGGCCGCAGAACAACTATGCTTGCTGGCGCACAAGAACCATAGAGCAGGGCAATAGCTATGCAGATGGCAGGTGGCGCTTTGTGCTTTTCGACACGGAATCGTCATGCTCGCATTATAACGAGAAGGATCTTGAAACAAATATGTTCTCGTATCTTAGAAGCCAAAGCTATACAAAGTTTGGCGGAATACTTTGCAGCCTTATAGATAACGAGGAATTTGATTTGAAGCTCACCTCGGCGATGTGTCAGCTTGGAAGCGTGAACTTTACTGCGGAGCGGTTCGGAGAGTATCTCGAATATTATAAGAATATCTATTACGGCGAGCTTGATAATTATTTCGACCGTTTTCCAACATGGGCAAACCTTGCGAAAGCTACAGACCCTATGATAATACGTTGGCAGAATTTTATTGAGGGAAGATATGATAGAGTGCTTGGCTATCTTGAAAGAGAGTTTGACTATTATGAGCGCAGAACAGTGAAGATATCAGCGGATAACGAGCAGGGAAGCGTTCTGATAGGGGGCGTTGAAATAGAAAGTGATTATAGCGGCACATATTTTGACGGCTGTGAGATAAAATTGAACGCACAAGCAAAATCAGGCTGGCATTTTGACCATTGGGAGGGCGTAAAGGGCGATAATACCCAATCGGAGATAAAGGCTAAGGTGAATGGTGATATGAACATCAAAGCCGTTTTTGAAAAAGATATTGTTTAGCATAAAAAAGGTCTGTCACCAAAATCAAGTGACAGACCTTTTGCTATATAACTCAACCTGCAAAATCAATATCTACAGAGCATATCTCAGCGTCAGTTCCTACCCTCATGAAAGTGCCGTATACACCAACACCAGAGGTGACAATGGAGTACATATTATCTTTTTTTATCATGCCACATGGGTTTTCCCAGAAAAGACCTATTGTCAGATTGCCTGGGAAAAGCTGCCCGTCATGTGTGTGACCTGAGAAATCTATGTCTGCACCTGCGTCAGCGGTCTTTTGAAGCTCGTCAGGCTCGTGGGAAAGAACAAATATAGGCTTTGTCTTGTCAAGATCTTTCGTAAGCTCTGATATCTCTGCACGAGTGCCGTCCTCAGTACCGGGCTTGTCAGTGTCACGCCTGCCCACAAGATAAAATTCATCGTTTATCAAAACAGACTCATCATTGATAAGCTTTATGTTACACTCTTTCATAAAGTTTGTCATTTTTTCACTATTAAGCTGTTTTCCGCCCCAATCGAATGTGAAACCCATTAGTATCTTTTCGTCAATGTCATGATTGCCATAGACCGCATAAACGCCGTATTTGCTCTTTATGGACTTGAGCTGTGCCTTTATCCCTTCGGGATCGTCCATGCCGTCATAGCTGTTGTCAAAAATATCTCCTGCTATTATAACAATGTCAGCGTCCTGCTGGTTTATTTTCTCAACCATGTTGGTGATGTGGTCCACACCGATAGCGTAACCCATGTGCAGGTCAGCCACAAGCACAGCTTTTAAATGCTTGTCACTGCCGCATGACTTGTTGACAGTTACGCTGTATTCATTCACCTTGATGTTTCGTGCATTGAAAATGCCGTAAAGACAGGTCGCCACCGCACAAGCCACAACCACCGAACCTATGGAAATAACGCTTCCACGGGAAAAAAGCAACGTGTTTTTGAGCTTCGTGTGCTTTGCGATAAGTCTTAGCAGGTCAAAAAGCACCACATACAAGAGCGAGTAGAGCATAATGCCTATCCAGTATGTAGAAATTCGCCTTATGACGATAGCAACGGCGGATTTTGGAAGCAGAAAAGCTATAACAGGCGAAAGCGCCATGAAAAGATAGACCACTGCAAAAGGCACTTTGAAACGCAGCCAGTTAAATCTGTGGTTGCAGTGCTTCATCCAGTAGAAAAATCGGAACATCATGTATGATGATACGCCCAGATAAAAGGGCAGAAGAAATAGAAATATCATTATTATGCCACCTTATAGATAAGTGAGGAATGAGGAGTGAGGAATGAGGAATTAAGGTATCGCCTGCGGCGATGATTTTTTGTAGGGGCGACCTTTGGTCGCCTGTTTCGCCGCTTGTGGCTGATGAGTTTTTATTCCTCTTTGAATCTCTCCAAAAAGCTGTGTCTGCCCTCGTCATCTTTGTATGCAATGACCTGATTGAGCATAACGTTTTCCACGCTCTTGAAAATATTATATTCCACCTGCGGATTAACAAGCTTTAGCTTTGCGATAAGCTGTTTTATCTCCATACGCTTTGATACTGTCCTGCTGTCAGGTGCGCAGGTGGTGCAGGTGTCGGTGAACTTGCAGGCACACTGTATGAAACGCAGCCCGTTATAGTCACGCCAGCGCTTGATGTCGTCCTCTCTTACCATATAGAGAGGTCTTATGAGCTGCATACCCTCAAAATTCGTGCTGTTGAGCTTTGGCATCATTGTCTGTATCTGTCCGCCGTAAAGCATTGACATTAGTATGGTTTCGATAACATCATCATAGTGATGTCCAAGTGCGATCTTGTTACAGCCAAGCTCCTGTGCTTTGCTGTATAAATGACCTCTTCTCATTCGTGCGCACAGATAGCATGGATTTTTCTCCACATTGTATACAGAATCGAAAATATCAGACTCAAACACTGTTATTGGTATGCCCAGCCGCTTTGCGTTGCGCTCGATTATCTCACGGTTTGCAGGGCTGTAGCCCGGATCCATAACAAGATATTTTACCTCGAAAGGGAACTTGCTGTGGCGGTGAAGCATTTGTATGAGCTTCGCCATGAGCATTGAATCCTTGCCACCCGATATGCACACCGCTATCCTGTCATTAGGCTTTATAAGCTCATATTCGTTCACAGATTGTGTGAATCTGTTCCATATCTCCTTGCGGAATTTCTTTTGTATGCTCCGCTCAGCGTCCTGTGAGATATCCTCTACGACCTCTTTGGAAAGCTTCTCTCTCAGCCAGCCATAGTAGCCACCCTCTAGGTTTTCAGCGTCATAGCCAAGCATTCGAAGCTTTTCGGCCTCAGTGTTGCTTATAAGTCCGCTTTTACAGCAGATAAGAAGCTTTTTGTCCTTTGGCAGGTCGCTTTTATCAAGCTTTTCGACAGGGATGTTCACTGCTCCGTCAATGTGACCATACTCAAAAGAAAGCTCGTCCCTTATATCTATTATCAGCGTGTTGCCGCTTGCATTTATCATTTGTCAGTTGACCTCCGCAAAATTAATCACTATTCTTTATGATAGCATAAAAATCAACTTTTTTCAAGCTTTATGCACAAATACGCAAAAATAAAAAGGCAAAGCCTGATACTTTGCCCTTTGTTTTATGTCTTGTGTCTGTTTCTTATATAGAATATTATGGATATTGCCGCTACGATAAATTCCGTGACAGGATAAGCAAGCCATACGCCGGTTAATCCTGCTGCCTTAGACATAATGAAAGCCATTGGCACTATAAGAGCAAAGCCCCTTAATACGGTGATGGTCTGGGCTGGTATGATCTTTTCAGAAGCCGCAAAAAATGCAGATATTATTATATTGAAGCCTGAGAAAAACAATCCGGTGAAGTATATTTTCATGCCGTCCTCTGCCATGCGCTGAAGAGAGTCAATATGCTCGCTGTTGAATATAGCGGCGATAGGCGTTGTGAAAAATGCGATAGCAAGGTAAACCATAAGTGCTATCACAAGCTGTGATATAATAGAATATCTCAGCACTGCTCTAAGACGGTCTTTGTTGCCAATGCCGTGAGCAGCACTGATAAGCGGCTGACCGCCTTGTGCGATACCGGTGAATATGGATACCGCCACAATGGAAGTATTCGCTATCACTGCATAAGCTGCAACGCCTGTGTTGCCTGCAAGACCAAGTATTATTATATTGAACGCAAGCACTACGATGCCTGATGAAAGCTCAGTTATAAGCGACTGCACGCCTATGGACAATATGCCGCCAAAGGTTCTCCCTTCGTGCCTTGCCCTGACGATATGGAAGCTGTTCTTTTTGCGGAATTTGTATATGCTCAGTATGCAAAGGCTTATGACAGGCGAAAGCCCTGTTGCAAGGATAGCTCCGAAAATGCCCATATCCAGCGGGAAAATGAACACATAGTCAAGTATTATGTTTGAAAAGCTTCCCGTAAGCATTGCCGCCATTGAAAGCTTTGGGCTTCCGTCGTTTCTTATAAAGCAGTTGAAAGTGTCGTTAAGCAAAAAGAATGGTCCGAACATCATAAGCACTTTTAGGTAGGTATTAGTCATGCCCACAACGCTGCCCTTTGCACCAAGAAGCTTTGCAAGTGGCATTGAGAAAAACGCTCCGCCCAAAAAGTATATCGCTCCAAGCACCAGAGCCATAAGCAGTGCGCAGGTGAAAACCCTGCTTCCTGCTTCGTCACGTCCCTGACTTTTGTATATTGCAAACTTTGTCGCTCCGCCCATGCCGATCATAAGTCCGGTGCCGTGGATAAGGCTGTATATCGGAATGGCGATATTCAGTGCAGTAACACCGTCTGCACCCATGCCCTTTGCGACAAAGAACGTGTCCGCAAGGATATAGCACGATACACCTATCATTCCGAGAACGTTCAGAGAAGCGTATCTGGCAAAGTCCCTAAGATGTGAATTTTTCTTCATTGTTACCCTCCGTTTATCCCACAAAAAAACGCCGAACACCGCTGTCTTTTAAAGCCTAACGACAGCAGGTTCGACGCAAAACCTCTACCCGGCGGCAGAAGTAAGCCTTAAACATATAAGATTATAACAGAGTATAAAGGCATTGTCAAGAGGTGAATGCCTTCGCTTTATGTTAAATAAATGTTAAAAAACGCTCCTTGCAGTTGACAAGTTTTTAACAAAGCTTTATAATGAAATTGACAGAAAGCATATATAATATTATATGACAGCCTTATTATTTTATATACCGATAACAAAGAAGGGGAAACTATGAATTTAACTCATCTCAGATATATGGTAGAGGTCGAAAGACTTGGGTCTATCACAAAAGCAGCTTCAGCACTTTATATGGGTCAGCCTAACCTTTCAAAAGCTATAAAGGAAATGGAAAGAGAAGTTGGCATACCGATTTTTAAAAGAAGTGCAAAGGGTGTTGTTGCCACAGAAAAGGGCAAACAGTTCTTGCAGTATGCAAAGGCTATACTTGTGCAGATGGATAAAATGGAGAGCCTTTATAAGGATAATGGTGAAAACGCTGTGAACTTTTCTCTGCTTTTGCCAAGGGCAAGCTATATAACCCACGCTTTCACCTGCTTTGTGAACAAGTTAGGCACGAATGTGGAGCTTGACGCAAAAATAAGGGAAACAAACTCCATGGAAGCCATAAACGCAGTGGTGGAATGCGAATATAACATGGGTATAATCCGTTATCCTGTGGCGTATGAGAGCTTTTTCATGTCTATGATAGAAGAGAAAAATCTGAAATATCATAACGTGTGGGAGTTCGATTATGTACTTATCACAAGCGAAAACAGCCAGCTTGCTAAAGAAAAAGAGATAAACGAAACTGTCCTTGATAAATACATAGAGGTATTGCACGGCGATAATATCGTGCCGAACATCTCAGCGACTTATCAGAAGAAAAACGCTGAGCTTAATAATCACAGCAGGCATATTTACGTTTATGAGAGAGGAAGTCAGTTCGATATCCTCTCGGCTTGTCCGGACTCATTCATGTGGGTAAGTCCTTTGCCAAAGGAGATATTGAAGCGTTATGGCCTTGTGCAAAGAGTTTGTCATAGCTTCAAAAAGACCAATAAGGACGTTCTTATCTATCAGAGCAATTACCGCCTTAGCCATGCGGATCAGATGTTCCTTGATGAGCTTGAAAGGGTAAGAAAAGAGATATCAGAATAATTTTTAGCATAAAAATGCGGGCGAACATGAAAAGTGTTCGTCCGCTTTTAGTTTAACAAGATCTAAGCTCTGAGCATATTATAGGTCAACGTGACTACAGAATATGCCACCGTCCTTTGTAATGTCAATATAGGCATAGCTTGCAGGCTTGCCGTCTCTCGGCTGACCTGCACTGCCGGGGTTTAAAATGTGGATACCCTCCTCATAGGCATAGTAGCGGCAGTGTGTGTGTCCGAAAAGTGCTATCTGTGCGCCTATTTCCTTGGCTTTGTAAAAAAGTCTGTCGGTAGAGTATTTCACGCCCCACTTGTGGCCATGGGTGAAAAATATCTTTATGCCGTCATCGGTCATGTATATGTCATTTTCGGGAGTGAGCGAAGCAAAGTCGCAGTTTCCTGATACGTTTACTATCTTTTTGTCAAGATACTGCACTCTCAGGCTGTCAAGGTCACGTTCGCCGTCACCAAGAAAAATAAACAGGTCGGCGTCGCCGTTTCTCTTGAATATTTTGTGCATTGCAGAATAATTTCCATGAGTATCCGAAAAAACGATTATTCTCATAGTTACACCCCTTTACCAGTTATAACAAGCAATATTATAACATAAATATTTATAAATACTATAGAAAAAAGGAGAATTTTTTATGAGCGCAAAAAACAGCTTCAATTCTATGGATCCAAAAGCCATGCAGGCGCTTCTTGCAGTGGCTTCAAGAAAGCTAGGCACTACTCCTGATGTGCTGAAAGGTCAGCTTGAAAGCGGAGTTTATGACAGGGCGCTTCAGGGTATGCCACAAAACGAGGCTATGATGCTTCAAAAAGCATTGTCTGACCCGAAAACTGCCGAGAAAATATTGTCCTCACCGCAGGCAAGGGCGATATTCAAAAAGCTTCAGGGGAAATAGTATTTTACAGGGCAAAAGCTTGAACAGGCGGTGAAATAATTGGACGATCTGATGAACAAAATACAGAATGTGCTTAATGACGAGGAAAGCATGAAGCAGATAAAGGAGCTTGCGGATATGCTCACGGCGGATAACGGCGGACAGGGAGAGCAGGGCGGTAAAAGTGAAGCACCAACCCAAAGTCCACAGAACATGGACTTTTCTCAGCTTCTTCAAAGCCTGGGGGGCATTTCTCCCCCTGCGGAAAGCAAGCCTGCGCAAGCGACACAGGCAGGGGGTCTTGATATCGCAAAGCTTATGAAGATACAAAGCATTATGCAGTCGGCCTCAAAGCCCGATAAAAATATCCAGCTTCTTCTTGCTCTGCGACCTCTGCTGAAAGAAGAAAATCAGGCGAAAATAGACAGGCTCATAAAAATATTCAAGCTTTTTGCAGTGTATCCTGCACTGAAAGAAAGCGGACTTCTGGGAGGTGATCTGCTTGGCATATTCTGATGACAATAATTTCACCACCATGCAGGAGGAAGCCATTCGCCGTGTGAGAGAAATGCAAAGGCGTTCACGAAGCATTGTGGGCGCAAGCCCTAATAGCGAGCCTGCACCACCTAAAGCAGAGGAAACCCCTCGCACTCAGAATGTTCATAGCCCGCAAAAAGCCCCTCAGAGCAGTTCGCTTTTGAGCGGTCTGCTTGGGGGGAATTTAGGCGATATAAAGATAGACGAGGAAAAAGCCCTTATCGGTCTGCTTATTTACATATTATACAAGCAGGGCGCAGACATAAAGCTTCTTCTGGCACTTGGCTACCTTCTTCTTTAAAGCGTCCATTCAAGAAGTGCAAGCATAGAAGTGTCGGAGAAAATATCGGAAAGATAGCTATCATCATATATCCTGTCCATGTTGTCACCTGAGTATTCTATCTCCTTGCAAAGCTCCTTGACGGTTTCAAAGCGTGCGTGAGCGTCCTGCTCACGACTGAGGTTTATGACCTCTGCGGCAAAAACGAACACTATCATAGCCTTTATTTTTGACAGCAGGTCGAAATCTCTCACAGCTTTAAGAAAATATCTGTATACAAAATATACCGCAAGCTTTTCGTACTCACCGCTCGTCTGAGCCTTTAAGGGTGCGGAAAGCTTTTTCACAAATCGGCTTGCGTCTTTTATCTGCTGTGGGAGAATGTCGCCTATAAATTCAAGACGTTCAAGATACAAAAGCATATTTTCGGCATTTTCCAAAGGCTTTTCAGGCAAAGCCTTTTTCAAGCTCTCCACACGCTCTGCAATTATCTCAGGGTGGGAAAGTTCCTGGGCAATGGCTTTTATCTCCTCTGTATCCTCTTCGTCAAGAGCATATTGTATCTCCGCTGACGCTGAAAGAACGTTCACAAGCCTGTCATGGAGAGAATATTCCCTGTTTTGAAGCAGGTCAATGAAAGCCGTTCGTGCAAAAAGCATGGTTTCAAGAAGCTGGGGATCGAACTCAAGGTCGTCAGGCTCTTCATCTATCTCTTTGGTAAAAAATCTTACAGGCTCATCGTCAGAAAGATACATTCTCACAGCTTCTTCGCAGGCAAGCCCCACGCCTGCCTCCTTGTAATCTCCGAACCACTCATAAAACCTCGGGTGTTCACGGCATATGTCTGAGATGTTTTCCTCACCGTAAGCAAGCTGAACAGAGCAAAGCCCCTTTTCGTTGAGCATAGGGCATTTGCCGTCGCAGTGGACAAGATATTTCACGCCCTCGTCTTCCGTAACTGAGTTCACAAACTTCCTGCCTATGTCATTGTCAAGCTTTTTGTAAAAGCCGTAGGTGTCCTCGTCTATCTCGATATCCCAATCGGTCATACAGCAGTTGTCAGAACACTGCGAGCCTGTGCAGACAAATTCATCAAATATCTCAGGGTAAAAAAGCTTCATATAAATATCTCCTTATGAGGTGTTGACCTTATTATAATACTAATGCTTTTATCTGTCAACTTTCAGAATAAAAAAAGGCAGACACCTTGTCCGCCTTTTGTCACTCTTGTGTGAAAACTATCCATTTTATGTTTTTGGGGCTTATCTCGTCAAGATACTCTGACGGCACTGTGACAGTTATCTGCCGTTTTGAAGTCGCCCCTGCCTTGTTCTCGGGTATCTCTTTAGCCACATATATGAAAAGGGAATCCTTGTCCTTGACCGCCCTTACTGCTTCATAGTCGATATGCTCATATCCAGAAAGCTCTCCTTTTAGAAAAATAACATGGTTGTTGAAGCCGCCTTCGTTCTCAAAAGCTTCCATATCCTTTTTCATTTCCTGAATTTGCAGTTCACCATTGTATTTCAAATAATATTCACTGAAATCATCATAATTTGAAAACATTTTTTGATAGGGGAATGTCATGTTGGCTTCACTGCTGCACTTGTATATCTTTTGCTCAAAAGGAACGTCTGTAAGCTCACTTGTTACATTCTCTGTCTGATAAAGCTTGTTGCTTCCTGCATAATATATCGTCAAGCCGTTTTCACAAACGCTGTAAAGGCTGTCGGCAGAAAGCTTTTTTGAGAAAAGCTTCATGCTGCCCTCAGAAAAGTCCTCGGATTCTATGGTAAGAACTCCACTGTCCCCCTCCAAAGAGCTTTCAGCATGTATCACCTGCGTGCTTGTGCATACTGTTATCTCAGCCGCAGTGCCGCTTTTTACGCACTCACAGAACTCAGCCCAACGCATATCGCTTTCTTCTGAAGAGTCCATGAAAAGCATACCATGCTCTCTAGCCGTGTCAGCGGTTATCTCACTGCCGTTCCATGCCGAGAAAAATATCTTTGCAGGGCTGTCAACGACTTCCTCTTGTTCGATAAACGAGGAGTTTTTAGTATTGACCACGCTCTCTTCAGATCGACCGCAGGCTGAAAAAAGGGTCAGGAACATTGCAGCAGACAATACACTGCAGATAATTTTTTTATGCAACTTCCTGCCCCCTTGCTTTTATACTATAAGGGCAACACCTCCCAAGGCACGCCCTTAAAATTCATTATATCACATTTTGCTGATTCTGTTAATATGTATTTTAATCAAATTAGCAAACTCCTATTTGGCTATAATGTCAAAATATCAGCGTGAATATGGCAAATATCTCAAGAAGAGGGTTTGAAGGGTGAAATGTGACAATATTGTAATTAAACTGTCATTGACATTGATGAATAAAAATATTATAATATATTTATGTACCTGTGCTTTGTTTGCGGGTGGGCAGGTGTATTCCTGCAAAAGGAGGCGAAATGCGGCGGCTTGTGCCGTGCAATATATGGATAATAACAAGAATAATGTTTCCCACAAGGCTTCGGGAAATACGGCGAGCGTTGTCGCAATAATCGTCGTGGGCATATTTGTGCTGTGCGTGATACTTCTGCTTGCCAAGGGGCTTTTTGCAAGCAATAGTTCAGAAGTGCCAAAGGGCATAAATACTGCTACTATAAATACAAATGAGTCTGTGGCTGAGCCGGTGAACAGCACTGCCCCTGCGGACACGTCCGTTACTGATAACAGCAGTGTGGACGAAAGCGGTGCAGTAACAGATGTGTCAAGCGACGAGTCAAGCCAGACAGACGTGCTTGATGTAATGTATGTCACAGAGTATGCTTATCTTCATGTGGCTCCTGATAATGACGCTGAGAATATCGTTTGTATGTCACCGGGCGTTCAGGTAAACGTTCTTGAATATGAGGATAACGGATATGTGAAGATAAATTTCATGAACATAGACGGTCCACTCACAGGATATATTTATAAGGATTATCTTACAACAGACAGCTCTATAGCAGTACAGTGGTAAAAAATACAGCGCCGCACAAAAGAATGTGCGGCGTTTTTGGATATGGGGGCTTTGAAGTGCCGAAATATAATACTTTTATCGAGGATAAAAACGGAGAGCGCATAGACTTTATCCTTGACGTTGCCAAAAGAAGTCGCCTTAATATGGGTATGCGTGACGGCACTTTGACAGTGCGTGTGCCTTACGGCTGTTCAAAGCAGCAGCTTGAAAGCTTTATTAATAACAATCTGGGCTGGATAAAGGAGCAAAAAGACAAGGCGGCGGTGGGTCTGCCGAAAGATTTCTGCGGTGGCGAAAGGCTCAGACTTTTGGGGAACGAGCTTACCCTGACCCTTGTTCAAGCTGATAAGTATTTTTCTCCCAAGATAGAGGACGGCAAGCTTCTCATTGCCGTGAACAAGACCAGCGACCAGACCTATGTAAAAGAGCAGACCACCAAGTTCATAAACGATCTCACAGTGGCGGAGATAACAAAAAGTATGCAGAAAATGTCTGCCTCCACAGGGCTTGTGCCTGAAAAGGTCACAATAAAACCGCTGACAGCAAGCTGGGGAAGATGTATCTCAAACAGGCATATTTCCATAAACTCAAAGCTTATCGTTTTCCGCAGAGAGTGCATAGATTACGTCTGCCTCCACGAGCTTTGCCACTTGGTCTTTATGGATCACAGCAAGGATTTCTGGGCTTTGGTGGGCAAGTTCTGTCCCGATTGGCAAGGTATAAGAGAAGAAATGAAAGGCTGACCATGCAGGCATACCCTACAAAATATACTCATGTGCTTTGTAGGTATTAACTATTGACAAATACAAGATATTGTGGTATCCTTTTATTGTAGCAACAATATGTATAACAAAGAAAAATGGAGGTAATGTAAAATGGTAAATGTGAACGTAACAGGCGGGGAGATGTCCCAGGCAGAGATAAATTCATATATCGACAGGGCGCAGAAGCTTTACCCTGAAAAGACTATCCAGACTATCGACCTAAAAATAGACGGCGACTTTGTTGACGTTGATTATCACTTTGCAGATGTGCCTTTTCAGCGTATAAGAAGAATAACAGGCTATCTTGTTGGAACTCTTGACAGATTTAACGACGCAAAGAGAGCGGAGGTCCGTGACCGAGTAAAGCATGGTCTTGCAAGCCCCAGCGTATCAGAACAGTAAAAATGAAACACGGCATATGTCACCGAAAAAGTGGCATATGCCGTGTTTTTTTATGGAAGTGTATTGGTGTAGCTTTTTAGACCTTGTTTCCGCAAACGCTGCAAAATTTGGCTCCGCTCTTCAGCTCTGAGCCACAGTGAGGACACTTTTCAGGTGCGGTCTGCCAGACAGGCTGTTCAGCCGTTTCTGTAGGTGGTTCTGTAGGCTCTGTCTGTTGTGGTATCTCAGGCTCAACTACGCTCTGTGACATAACAGGCTCGGCATTGTCGGGCTTTCTGAACTGTGACATATCAGGCTGAGCAAAACTCTGTTCTTGCGGTGTAGTCATTGGGATAGGCGCAGGGGCATTGTCAGGCGTCTTTGCGGCAACAGGTATCTCAACGGAGAAATCTTCACCCATAAGTCTGCCTGCAATAACAAGTCCACCGATAAAAAGCAGGAAAGCCGCAATAAATGGCAGAACATCATCAGCAAGTGAAAGGGCTACCCTGAACTTGTCATTGTCATAGCCCATTGTTATAGCGTTTGAAAAGTGACCTTTTACCGTAACATAGTATATCATTATGCCCTTTGTTATCATCACAACAAGCGGGAAAAGGATAAGAAAGCCTGCGAATGCACCGTCAAGCTTTTTCTTGCCCTTTGCTCTTGCAGATGTGAAAAACGCCACAAGGCTGAATATGGCCAGTGCGCATGAAAGACCATAGGTGTTCACATAAGCGAAAATGTCGGGGGTGAACAAAAAGTCTATCTTGTTTGTGAAAACGTTGTTGTAAACGAGCTTTCCCACAGGGTCAGCCAGTGCGCCTGCTGCCGAGAGAATGAATGCAAAAAAACTCAGCAGACACAGGGACATTCCTGCATATGTAAGCTTCTTTGTGTAGATCTTTTTTGCCATTTTGATTAGTCCTTTCATTTGTGAAGTCTTTATCCGCTGTCCGAAAAAAATAGGGGCGGATAGAATTTCCGTCCCTATTATAATACTATTTTATAAAAGCCTTGTCAATAGATTTTTTTCGCAGCTTTCGTCGCTATTTATCGTTTTTGCCGCTATCCTCGTCCTCACCGAGAATATTTTTCATCATCTCGTTTATGTGCCGAAGCTTTTCGTCATCATCATTGTCAGGTCGGTATATCCTCAGCGGCTCGTCCGTTGTATCAGTTGTGTCATTTATCACAGGGGTTGTGGCTTTCTCACTGTTCTCAGCCGTAAAGTTAGCTTTTGCAAGCACCTTTTTCATGACTTTTCCACGCTTATATTCAAACAAGAATATAAGCACCAGCAGGGCAACACCAAAGCCCGTTATGATAAGAGATACTTTCCAATAGTCAGGTGAGAACTTCATTGTTATCTTGTTTTCACCCTGCTCCAAAGGGATAGTTATAAGGCTGTCAAGAGATTTTTCAGCCGTCACCTTTTTGCCGTTCACAGTGATAGTCCAGCCGTTTTCGTATGGTATGGTCGTGAACAGTACAGAGCCGTCATTTTCAGCATTAACAGTGCCCTCAAGATAAGTGTCCTTAAAGCTTGTGACCTCAAGCACATTTTTCTGCATATCAGCGCAGGTCTGTGCAAAGCTGTCATAATCAAAGGTGTAGAAAAGCTGGTCTTTCCAGTAAGCTTCGTTATCGTCATTTGCCACCGTTATGCGTATGCGAAGCTCCTGCCCCTCATAGAATTTGCCAAGGTTCATAATGGAATAATTGTCGCCCACAAAGAACTGACCTGCATATTCCATAGGCTCAGAGCCGTCCATATAATCGTCCTCGTCCTGTATCCACACGTTGCAGGAACGCTCATATTTGGTTGGAAGATACATATAAAGATATGAGTCCTTATCCATTTTCACAACATAGTCAATGTGACATTCTGCAATGGAAGTGTCTGTAGGGAAGTATTTCGTGTGTCCGTCAGTGAGCTGAGATGTAGAAACATTCTCCATTTCGCTGTTTATAACAGGTATCTTTGTGAAATATTCCTTTGTTGTGCCTGCTAGTGCGTTGAATACCATGTTCTGATTTTCAAAAGGATTGTCTTCGGAAAGGGTCACGTCCTCAATACTAGGCGAAGATACCATGCCAAGACCAAGAGCGTTAGGGTTGTTGTAGAATTTATATGTTGCGTCGCCCTCAGTGTATTCTGTAGTGAGCTTGTATTCCTCAGGGACTTTAACTCTTGTGCCTACAAAAGAGGTGTTGCCCGTTTTGTCCATAAGATATTTTATGTCAAACAGAGCGTCGGTCATGAAAGTTGTGCCGTCATATTTTGTATAGTGACCGCCGTAAGCATAGCCAAGCTTGTGAAGCATCATAAGTGCAGGTGCGTTCATCGTTGAGCTTGAATGTGAAATGCCCTTGTAGCCTGTTCCGATAGGGTCGTTCACGGTTCTGTGGAAAGTTGCCTCCATGCGGTAGAAAAGCGACGGGTCATATTCCTTCATCATTGACACAGCGTTTCTCGTCTGCGTCATGTAAGGTTCATAAGAGGTGTATTTGCTGTATGCAACGTCAGTGTCTATCTTGTCGATAGTGTCAGCGCAGTTTGCAAAAAGCTCAACCGCAAGAACGCCTACCATTACGATACAAACAGCCTTTGATTTTGGATATTTCTTGATAAGATAGATAAGTGCGAAATATGCCGCCAGCGCTATCATGGATACCCATATGCCCTGTATCACATTTGTGGTGTCGCCTGTTTCACTTGTCTTTGTTTCAAAAAGCTGGAAGTGAGAGTAGTTCTCACGCTCACACCAAAAGAGGAATACCATAAGTCCGAAGAAAATTCCGCCGATGTTCTTTGCAGTTATGCCCTCGAGGTTTTCAAACGCCCTGAACGCCATTACTATCATCAGGAATGAGAATATGAAAGAATACCTGTAAGGCAGCCAGTTCGGCACTTGGAAGCCGTGCATTGCCATGTCGGCAGGCTTTATATACATTAGTATAACAAGCAGGAAAGTGAGCAGACCTGTAGAGGTCTTTTCTTTCATTGTTATCCTGTCGTTCATAAAGAACAGCGGAACAAGTATCAATACAGCCGTTCCGCAGTATATCATAGGCATACCCTCAGGGTAAACAGTGTCATATGACATTGGGAAAAGCTTTGTTATGAACGTAAGGAAATCAAATTGCGTTGCAAGTGAGAAATCAGGGTCAGTGAACTCAAACTTGCCAAGCTTCAAAGAATTGTAAACGGTTATAAGAACGAACGCCGCACACATAAGCGCAACAAGCGTGCCGATACCGAAAGCCACACAGCGTGAGAAGAACTTTTTTGGCAATATCCTGCCCTCTCTTGAAAGGCAGTACCAGCAGAAGTAGAAAAACGTGAAAATTCCCACCATATAGCCGATGTAGAAATGTGCAATGAACATAAGCGCCAGCGGCACTATATAAGGCACAAGCTTGCCCTCATCAACGAGCCTGTGAACGCCCCAGCATATAAGCGGCAGATAGATAAGTCCGTCAAGCCACATAGGGTCCATAAGCTGTACCACCATGTATGACATAAGAGCATACATGGTAGGGAATATGATAAGTGAGATAGTCTTAGGTTTCTGCACTGATATCTTTTTTAAGAAGAACATGAACGTCACAGCCGCCGTGCCTATCTTTGCAAGCTGTAAAATAAGGATAGAGGTCGCCATCATCGTTCTCGGCAGCAGCACAAGTATCAGCATAAAAGGGCTTGCAAGATAATATGCAAACACACCGAACATTTCTCCGCTGAGGTTTCGTGACCAGTTGTAGATAAAACTGCCGTTGCCATGGAAAGCGTCACGGAACTGCTCGTAGTAGTAAACATACTGACCGTTCAAATCAAGCACAAGCACCGAGCTGTCGCCTATAGGGTGTATCTTGAAAAATGCGTAGGCAGAAAACATTATTGCCACAGGCAGAAAAAACACCAAAAAGTACAGCCGCTTATCATAGCACCATTTTTTTATAAATGAAAGGGGAGATGTCTTAGTCTTTTCCATTCTTTTTCTCCTCGTCGTCTTTTCTTATGATATCACGGATTATGTATCTAGGCCGCTGTTTTATCTCCTCGTATATCTTTGAGAGATAAAAGCCTATTATTCCAAGACTGAACATTATTATACTCGATGTGAGAAGCTGTAGGATTATGACAGTTGAAAAGCCTGCCTCCGAAGCACCTATTATCTTTTTGATGAGTGTCTGAAGCCCTAATATCACAGAGAATATGAAGGTTATAACACCGCATACTGTCACTATCTGCAAAGGCGCAGAGGTAAAAGAGGTTATGCTGTTTATGGCGAATTTGAAAAGCCCCTTTACAGACCACTTTGATTCGCCTATCTCTCTGTCAGCAACGTCAAAATATACACGCTCCGTCTTGTAGCCTACCCAGCTTGACATTGCTCTGAAAAACGTCAGTCTTTCAGGCATTGCATTCAGTGAATCTACCACAGCCCTGTCAAGAAGCTTGAAATCGGAAGCCGCTTCCATGTCGAGTCCGCTTGACTTGTTTATCATCTTGTAAAACCACAGAGAGAAAAATTTGTATACAGGGTTTTCCTTTCCACGGGAATTTTTTCTGCCCTCAACAATGTCAACGTCATTGTTTTTCCAGATGTTGTACATCTCGATTATGACCTCAGGCGGAAACTGCAAGTCACAGTCCAGCAGAACGCAAGCGTCGCCCTTTGCAGTTTCAAGTCCTGCGAAAATTGCGCTCTCCTTGCCGAAATTTCTTGAAAAATTCACGCCCACGATATGCTCGTCATTGCGTGCAAGGTTTGAGATTATATCCCATGTTCTGTCCTTTGAGCCGTCGTTTACAAAAACAAGCTCATAGTCTATACCGTTTTCGCTGAGAAGCTTTGAAACAACAGAAGCACATTTTGCAACGTTGCCCTCCTCGTTATAGCTTGGTATTATTATTGATAGCATTTTTCGTTCTCCTATTCTTTGTTGCCTTTATACACAAAACAGAACGCCATTTGTGAACATGACGTTCTTGAAATATCCTTATTTGTTTTCTCTTTCACGGCGTTTTTCATAATCTGTCCTCAGCTTGTTGAAGTTGTAAAGCATGATGAGCAGGAAAATATACACAAGTATCTTTGCTATTGCCGCAACAACGCCTGCAAGGGTGGTGACGAACTCTATTGGTATCAGCCTGTTTAGCAGGTCGCCCCCAAAGTAAATAAACGTCATAAGAGCAAGCTTGTTGAAACTGCCCTGAAGCCTTACAATGTTTGAAACGTCTTCCACAAGCTCTCTGTGGCTGTCAAGCGCCACAAGGAACATTCTCATAAGGTTCAGTGACATATAGACAGTTGCCGCCGACAGCAAAATGCTTATAACGTTCGCCGCCATTGCCGCAGGGGAGAGAAGCTTCAATAGAAGCTGACATACCACCGCAAGAGCGCACATAGCGCAAGAAGTGTAAGCAGGCTTTTTAAGATGTGCGAAAGCGTCAGTGCGTTCTTCCGCCTCAGCCGTTCCCACCGCGAAAAATAAAAAGCCTACAAGCTTTATAACATAATTAGAAGTCCAGCCTGCGTTTAGCATGAAAAGCATGAAAAACGAGCCGACCATAAAGAAATTCATTGTTTAAGACCCTTTCGTAGCTGATTATACCTATTTATTATATCTCATTTATATACCCTTGTCAACCGAAAACGCCTTGTTTTCACCTTTTGTACACAAAGCGTCAGCCCTGTATTCCGTAGGTGACACACCCTTTGTCTTGTGGAATATCCTTGAAAAATAAAGGCTGTCATTATACCCTACCGACCTTGCCACAGCCGACACAGGAAGCTCAGTTTCTTCCAGCAAACGGCAGGCGGCGTTCACACGGAAATCAGTTATATACTGTGCAGGAGAAAGCCCCTCGTATTCCATGAAAGCTCGATATAGCGTGGCACGGCTCACGCCAACGAAATCGGTGGCATTCTCGACCCCTATCCCAAGGGTGTAGTTGTGTGCAATGTAGTTTTTCGCCTTTGTGACATATCCCTTTGCGGTGCTCCCTGAACGGCTTTGACTTCCCGAGCGTTCCATAAGAATGCCCAGCGTGATGTAAAGCTGACCTGTCATTTTCACAAGGTCTGAGCTTCTGTTTCCACTAAGACGATAAATGCGTTCAAGACTGTCTTTAAGCTCGCTTCCAAAGTCTGCGGAGATAACGGGACACTCTCTTGTGAAGCCTGCACGATCAAGGATAAATTCAGCGTCAGAGCCGTTGAAGCCTGCCCAGTAGTATTCCCATGGGTCGTTCTTGTCGGCAGTGTATGTTATAACAGTGTAGGGGTAAATGAGAAAAGTGTCCCCTGCGCTAAGGTGATACTCTCCCTGCGGTGTTTTGTATATGCCCTTGCCGCTTATGATGTGGTGGATAAGATAATGGTCACGAACACCGCTTCCCCAACTGTGAAGCCCCTGACATTTTTCATAGCCCACGTTGTATACTGACAGCGAAAGTGCGTCCGTCTGGTCTGATTTAAAGGAATGGCGGTCTGTATTCATTCTGTGTGTTCCTTTCTGTGAGATGGTCTGTTATAGATATGATAGCATATTTTTATTCTCTTTGCAACAAAAATCCATGTGTTTGAAACAAAAATGGTATTGCAAAAACGTGAAAATATGGTATAATGTAAGTGTAAGAAAAAACTTGACATATTTGGGAGGTAAAGAATATGGCAAAAATACTCGTTACAGGCGGAGCAGGATTTATCGGAAGCCACACCTGCGTTGAGCTTCTTGAAGCAGGCTATGAAGTAGTTATAGTTGATAACTTTTCAAACTCAAAGCCGGAGGCTCTTAACAGAATAAAGAAGATAACAGGCAAGGACTTTGCTTTTTATGAGGCGGATCTTCTTGACCTTGCAGCGCTCGAAAAGATATTTGAAGAAAACAAGATAGACGCTGTTATACATTTTGCAGGTCTTAAAGCGGTTGGCGAATCTGTTCAGAAGCCTGTTGAATATTACCATAACAACATTACAGGCACTCTCATGCTTATCAAGGCAATGAGAAAATACGGCTGTAAGAAGATAGTTTTCTCATCTTCCGCAACAGTTTACGGCCCTGTAAACAAAGCTCCATATACGGAGGATATGCCTACATCAGCAACAAACCCTTATGGCTATACAAAGGTAATGATAGAGCAGATACTGAGAGATGTTTATGTTTCCGACAACGATTGGTCAGTTTCACTTCTGAGATACTTCAACCCTATCGGCGCACATAAGAGCGGTCTTATCGGCGAAGACCCTAACGGTATACCAAACAATCTGCTTCCTTACATCTGTCAGGTAGCAGTAGGAAAGCTTGAAAAGCTCGGTGTGTTTGGTGACGATTACGATACTCCTGACGGAACAGGTGTAAGAGATTATATCCACGTTGTTGACCTTGCTAAGGGTCACCTTTGCGCAGTCAAGTATGTAATGGAAAACAAGGGTGTTGAAGCCGTAAACCTCGGCACAGGAAAAGGCTCAAGCGTTTATGACGTTCTTCACAGCTTTGAAAAAGCCTGCGGAAAGAAGCTCCCATATGTAGTAAAGCCAAGACGTGCAGGCGACATTGCAACCTGCTATGCTGATACAGCAAAGGCAAAGAAGGTCTTTGGCTGGGAAGCACAATATGGCCTTGATGAAATGACAGCAGACAGCTGGAACTTCATTAAGAACAATCCTAACGGACTTTAAGACATAAGCATAGAACATAATAATTTTCCTAGGCAGGGACACACAAAAAAGTGTGTTCCTGTTTTTTATGCCCTTTTTCCATTCATGCAATAATGCGACAAAAAAATCCCACTGTAAGTGATAATATATTTTCAGCGGATAAAACGAAAAGATGAAAGGAATGATAAAGCATGAATGTGGAGATAAAAAACTATCCGTCAGCCAGAACTCTTGTGGCAGAGATATGCGGCGATATCGACCACCATACAGCGAAATATTTCAGGGGAGAGATAGATAAAGCCATTAGAAGCCATAACCCTCTTACCCTTATCCTCGACTATTCTCAGGTGACTTTTATGGATAGCTCAGGCATCGGACTTGTTATGGGCAGATACAGGATAATGTCAGAAATGGGTGGCGAGGTGATAGTGGCGTCGCCTCCTGCTTATATCCGAAAGGTCTTGCAGCTTGCAGGGATACACAGGCTCACAAAGATAGTCACGGATATTGCTCCGTATATACAAGAGAAGAAAGCGGCTCAGGAACAGAATGAAAGCCCCGATGACAAAACAAAGGAGAGTGATAAAATTGAAACGAAAACCCCTTAATGAAATGAAAGTCAGTTTTCCCAGCTATTCTGAAAATGAGCGCTTTGCTAGAGTTGCAGTCAGCGGTTTCCTTACTCAGCTTGACCCTCAGATCGACGAGCTTGCAGATGTCAAGACCGCAGTGTCAGAGGGAGTCACAAACGCCATTGTCCACGGATACCGAAACACCCTAGGGGAGATATTCATGCAGATAAGGATATTCGAGAACAGACACGTCTACATAAAAATAAGGGATAAGGGCTGCGGTATCGCTGATATAGAGCAGGCTATGCAGCCGCTTTTCACCACTGCACCTGAGGAGGAAAGAGCAGGCCTTGGCTTTGCGGTCATGGAAAGCTTTATGGATAAAGTGAAGGTGCGCAGCAAACTTGGAGAAGGAACTACCCTTATCCTTGAAAAAACCTTGAAAGAAAGAGTATAAAATGAGCAGCATAGTCGAGACCCCTCTTGCAGAAGAAAATCTGGGGCTTGTTCACCTGTGCGCAAACCGCTTCCGCAACCGTGGCATAGAGTATGACGACCTCTACGGTGCAGGCTGTATAGGTCTTGTAAAAGCTGCGAAAGCCTTTGACAGCGACCGTGGTGTGAAATTCTCCACCTATGCAGTGCCAGTGATATTAGGGGAGATAAAAAGGCTTTTCCGTGACGGTGGCACGATAAAAGTGTCACGGAGCATAAAAGAGCTTTCCATGCGCCTTGTAAGAGAGCGTGAGCGATTTTCCATACAGCAGGGGAGAGAACCTACAGTAAGCGAGCTTTGTGAGCTGTCAGGAGAAAGCGAAGAAGCCGTTACTCTGGCCATGAACGTCGCCCTGCCCCCTGTTAGTCTTACTGAAAGCTCAGATGAAGACGACCGCCACGGACAAATAGATATCCCTGTTGATGCTCCTGACATAGAAATTGCTGACAGGCTCTCTCTCCGTCAGGTCATAGCTTCTCTTGAAGCGGAGGATAGAAAGCTTATATACCTGAGATATTTTCAGAATAAAACTCAGATGGAAACGGCAAAACAACTTGGTATGTCACAGGTGCAGGTGTCAAGGCGAGAAAAAAAGCTGCTCACTTTAATGCGTGAACAGCTTAAATAATATCATTACAGTGGGCGGCTTTTGGTCGCCCATTTTTTACAAATAAGACCTGAGTATCTCGATAGTTTCTTCATGTGAGCAAACAGCGTCAGAATCTATAAAGTGCTGAAAATAATCCCAGAAAGCCTGAACAAGGCTCGTTTCGCTTATCTTCAAATAAGAAAAATCAGAGAAGCAGTTGTTTCTGGCAATGATGTTAAGACTTGTGTTGTCAGAAATGTTGATACAAAGATTTTTCGACACCGCAAAATAGTCGTTCTTTATTATCCTGTAGTCTGCCATGCCGTTTTCACAAAGCGATATCATTATCTGTAGCATTATCTTGCGTTCTGCAAGAGTGGGAAAAGTATATGAATTTCTCGGAAACTCAAAAATCTCTCCCGTCGTCATAAACTCTGCAAGACCCTTTTCACTGAACAGATTTACAAATTTGTGTTCAGAAAGAGCCTTCTTGCCCATGGTGAGCTTTGCTTTTACAAATTTCTTTGCGTCAGCTGGCAAAAGTGCATGGGCGTTGTATATATCCTCTGTAAGACAAAGCATGGTGCATGGCTGAAAATCTACGCCGATGAAATTTGCGTTGTCATCGTACCAAAAGTAAACATATTCCAAAATATCCACGGCGTGGTCGAGAAGCTTTGCACATTTTGTCTTGAACTTTTCAAACTGCCGCATATAGAATTCTACCATAGGCTTAGATCTGTATATAACGCCCTCGCAATAATCGCTGTCTGTTCTGATCAGAAAATTATTCGTTATCATTATGTTTGGCATGATGTTCGTGGAGTTGAAATATGCCGACGCACCCTCATAATAATAAAAAGCCTCATATTTTTCATGCTTTTGTGCAAGGTGACATATGAACGGAAAAATATCCAGATTGTATTTTGCGGTGTTTTTTTCGTATGAGGTGTTGTCAAAGAAGAACAGATGGTTTATGGCAGACTCGCTGCCTTCTGCGGCAATGGACAGCAGATTGGTAAGAAACTCTGTTGGCTGAGCGATGACCTGAATGTCAGAACCGTTATGAACATCGCTGCATATAAGCACCTGCAGGTTTTTTCTAAGCTCACGTTTGTCGGTGTAGATGGATATCTCAGGCACAGAGTCAATATCAACTTCTGTCTTGAAAGTCAGAGCGTCGGGATCTTCCATGTTGGTGTTTGCCATATCGTGTATTATCTTTGACACCTGCTTACGGCGATTGTAGACATCTTCCCCCATCTCAGAAATGTTATAAAGCTCCATGAGTCTGCTTTTATCCTCTGTGGAAAGCATGAGCTGCAAGCTTATATTTTCTACAAAATCTACGCTTGGCACTTTCCTTTCACCTTTGAGTATCTTATGAAGATATGTTCTGTCGATACCACATTTTTCGGCAAGGGCTTTTATAGTAATATCTTTTTTCTTTATGTATTCTCTGAGAAGTTCCGAAAATTGTGACATTGGCATCATATCCTTTCTGTAGAAAACAGGCATTTAAAGTATATTTAAAGTATATTTTTACATACCGATACCTATATTATATCCTATTTACGCACAATTGTCAACCTTTGATAATTTTATCTTATTAAGGCAAAAACCGTATATTTTTATAAACAGCTGCAAAAAATACAAGCGTAAAATGGAATACTTTAAAATTTGGAGGAGTTTTCATGAAAATAATATTCTATGACGCAAAGCAGTATGATATAGATTCATTTGAAAAGCAGCGAAAAAACTATCCCGATATAGAAAGCGTTTACCTTGAAGCCGACTTGACGGAAGACACAGCAAGGCTTGCCGAGGGTTGTGAGGGCGTGTGTGCCTTTGTAAGCTCAACGATAACAGGCTCAGTGCTTAGACGGCTCCATGAACACGGTGTAAAGCTTCTTCTTATGCGATGTGCAGGCTATAATAATGTTGATATAAAAGCCGCCGATAAATACGGCATAACAGTGCTTAGAGTGCCTGGGTATTCTCCGGAAGCCGTGGCAGAACACGCCATGGCGCTTGCGCTTGCAGTCACAAGAAGAATACACAAGGGCTATATAAAGGTAAGAGAGAACAATTTCAGCCTGAATGGTCTTATGGGACTTGATTTCCATGGCAAGACCGCTGGTATAATAGGCACAGGCAGGATAGGTGCGGCAATGTGCAGGATATGCCACGGCTTTGGTATGCGTGTTATAGCTTATGACGTTTATCAAAACCCTGACCTTGACTTCGTGAAATATTATCCCCTTAGCGAAGTCCTGAGAGAAAGCGACCTTATCTCGCTCCATTGCCCTCTGACAGAATCAAGCTATCATCTTATCAATACTGAAACTATCTCCCTTATGAAAGAGAATGTTGTTTTCGTAAATACCTCCCGAGGTGCGCTTGTGAATACCGAAGACCTTATAAAAGGTATCAGAAGCAGAAAATTCCACGGAGTGGGTCTTGATGTTTATGAGGAAGAAACAGAGAACGTCTTTGAAAACCGACAGGAGGATATCCTGGAAAGCTCCGTGACCGCAAGGCTTCTGTCTTTTCCTAACGTTATCGTCACCTCTCATCAGGGCTTTTTCACCGAAGAAGCCCTAGCCGCCATAAGCCGCACTACGCTTGAGAATGCTTGTGCTTTTGAGCGTGGCAGGATAATAAAAGAAAATCAGGTCAAATAGACGTGTGGAAACGTTCCCATGCGTCTTTGAAATATAACAAAAAACGGACGGCATAAAAACCGTCCGTTTTGTATATAGCTTTGTTTATACGCTTATATTAGTAAGCGATACCCTGCCACTTCATAGCGTCAGCGACCTTCAGGAAGCCTGCGATGTTAGCACCTGCAACGAGGTTGCCTTCAAGACCGTACTCCTTAGCTGCATTGTATGAGTTGTGGAAGATGTTTGTCATGATGTTCTTGAGCTTAGCGTCAACTTCCTCGAATGTCCAAGAAAGTCTTTCGCTGTTCTGTGACATCTCAAGAGCTGATGTAGCAACGCCGCCTGCGTTAGCAGCCTTAGCTGGTCCAAAGAGAACGCCTGCATTCTGGAATACAGCGATAGCCTCTGGAGTTGAAGGCATATTAGCACCCTCAGCAACAGCAAATACACCATTAGCTACAAGAGCCTTAGCTGACTCTTCGTTGATCTCGTTCTGTGTAGCGCATGGGAGAGCGATGTCGCACTTGATAGTCCAAATGCCGCTGCAGCCCTCGTGGTACTCAGCACCCTGTACTCTGTTTACATACTCCTTGATTCTGCCTCTCTCAACTTCCTTGATCTGCTTAACAACATCGAGGTTGATGCCGTTTGGATCGTATACATAACCGTTAGAGTCAGAAAGTGCAACTACCTTGCCGCCCAGCTCTGTAGCTTTCTGTGTAGCGTAGATAGCAACGTTACCAGAACCAGAGATAACAACTGTCTTGCCTGCAAATGTTTCGTTCTTCATGCACTTGATCATCTCAGCTGTGTAGTAGCAAAGACCATAACCAGTAGCCTCTGTTCTTGCAAGTGATCCGCCGTATGAAAGACCCTTACCTGTAAGAACGCCTGTGAACTCGTTTCTGATCCTCTTGTACTGACCGAACATATAGCCGATCTCTCTTGCACCTGTACCGATATCACCTGCTGGAACGTCTGTGTCAGCACCGATATGCTTGCAAAGCTCTGTCATGAAGCTCTGGCAGAATCTCATAACTTCTCCGTCAGACTTGCCCTTAGGATCGAAGTCTGAACCACCCTTACCGCCGCCGATAGGAAGACCTGTAAGGCTGTTCTTGAAGATCTGCTCGAAGCCGAGGAACTTGATTACTGATGCACATACTGAAGGGTGAAGTCTGATACCGCCCTTGTATGGTCCTATAGCAGAGTTGAACTGAACTCTGAAACCTCTGTTTACCTGTACCTTGCCATTGTCATCTACCCAAGGAACACGGAAAATGATCTGTCTTTCTGGCTCAACTATTCTGTCGATTATACCTGCCTCAACAAGGTCAGGTCTCTTTTCTACAACAGGAATGAGGCTTTCCAGTACCTCATATACTGCCTGGAGGAATTCCTTTTCGCCGGGATTTCTCTTCTCAACCTTCTCATAAACGCTTTCAAGATACGCATTGTTCAAAGCCATTATTAAAACTCCCATCTTATAAATTATAATTTGTGCACGGCTTTTTTACTCATTCCGCACATCACCTACTTATTATAGCACACTATTTTGCAATTTGCAAGTAGTAAAATGCAAAATTTCATAATTTTATTGAAATTGTATAAAAATCATAGCCTTTTTTTGAAATGTGAAGTAAAATCACGATTATAAATTCATAATTCGTGTAAAATTTCCGTGAAATGTCGACAAATCAGTGCACTGTGACCAAAGCTGTTTCAGCCCGCAAAAATGTCAAAACGCATTTTTATGCCGATATAACGCACAAATCCGCTGAAATATCGTCCCTGATATGAAATTTTGGTTGACGAATCCTGCAAAAAAGTGTACAATATAAAGTAATAAAGCACTTATAAACAAAGGAGCAGTACCGATGACAAAGAAAGAACGTGCACAAATGATAGTGGAAAGGCTGGAGCAGGTCTACCCCGAGGGCATATGCTCCCTTGACTATAAAAAGCCCCACGAGCTTATGATAGCAGGCAGGCTTTCTGCACAGTGTACAGACGCAAGGGTGAATATCGTCACGAAAGAGCTTTTTGCAAAATATAAGACCATTGAGGATTTTGCTAACGCAGATGTTGCTGATATCGAGGAGATAATACGCCCATGCGGTCTGTATAAAACAAAAGCTCGCTCTATCGTAACAATGTGCAGACAGATAATGGATAACTTTGGCGGTGAGATACCTGATACCATAGAAAAGCTCACTACCCTTGCAGGCATAGGCAGAAAGACGGCAAATCTTGTTATGGGAGATGTTTTTCATAAGCCTGCGGTGGTAACGGATACCCACTGTATAAGGATATGCGGCAGACTTGGGCTTACAAAAAATAAAGAGCCTGCAAAGGTGGAAGAGGATCTGAGAAAGATACTTCCCCCTGAGAGATCCTCTGATTTCTGTCACCGCCTTGTACTGTTCGGACGTGAATACTGCAAGGCAAGGGGAGAACGCTGTAGCGAGTGTCCCCTGCTTGATATCTGCGGCAGCAGAAAATGACCGCAGGCTGTTGAAATAATAACGCAAAAGTAGTATAATAAGGTCACAAGATGAAATGCAGAGGAGATGAGCGTTTTGATAAAGGCATGGGAGCATTTCAAGACCATTACAAGACATCGCCACGGAGTGATAAAAAACTGCTATAAGGCAGGCATTTTGTGGCAGGGTCTGAGGCATGACCTTTCAAAATATTCCCCGGAGGAGTTTCTCAAGGGCTGTAAATATTATCAAGGCACACGTTCGCCCCATGAAGCAGAGCGTGAAGAATACGGATTTTCTTACGGCTGGATGCATCACAAGGGAAGAAATAAGCATCACTTTGAATATTGGACAGACTATGACCTGCGGACTAAGTTGATGACCCCTGTGAAAATGCCCCTTAAATATGTGAAAGAAATGTTCTGCGACAGAGTTGCCGCAAGCAAGATATATATGAAAGACAAATACGACGACGGTGCACCTCTTGCGTACTTTTTAAGAGCAAAAAAGACAAGAGCCATCCACCCTGAAACATCAGACCTTTTGGAGAAGCTTCTTACAATGCTTCGTGACAAAGGCGAGGACTACACTTTCGCTTATATAAGACGTTTGAAAAAATATTAGGGGGAATTTCCGTGGGAATTTTCAAAAAGAAAACTGTCAAGCCCGTCCCTGAGGAGTGCAGGGGAATGGAGATAAAAATAATGTCAAGCATCTGTACCGGCGAGAAAACTATCGGATTTTATAACCGCAACACTCGTGAGATAATGTATCCCGAGCTTGTGAAAAGCGACAGCGATGTTGAGGCTTTTTATGAAAAATACGGATTGAAAAAATGAATTATGTTGCATGAGAGAATATATAAATTAATGTAAATATTTAATGAACTTTAAAATGAAATATATGTAAGAATATTTTGTGGGTGATTTTTACAAAGTGCGAAAAATAGGCGTTTATAAAAAAATAATGATGCTGATCGAAAGTTAATTGTGGCTAAATTATAAATACTATTTCCAACGTGTGAATAAGTACAAAAATCAAGCGGCGACTGTACCTCTTTTTTATGTAAAGCTACAAAGATTGCAAGAAAGCACGCAAAATCGGGCAAATTAATTGACAATAGGGGTCAAATACGTTATAATAACAGCATGAAAACAATGTAAAAAATTATAACGGAGGTAGATTCAAAATGACAAAAAATGATCTGATATCCGCAATAGCAGAAAAGGGCGGCTATTCTAAAAAGGAAGCAGAGCAGGCACTTGCGGCTGTAACAGAAACTATCACAGAGGCACTTGTAAAGGGCGAAAAGGTATCTATCGTAGGTTTTGGTGCATTTGAGGTAAGAGATCGTGCAGCTAAGGATTCTATCAATCCTGCAACAAAGAAGCCTATCCATGTTCCTGCAAAGAAGGTTCCTGCATTCAAGGCAGGCAAGGCTCTTAAAGAGGCTGTGGATAAGTAATTAGTAACACTTTTAAAGGAGAGGTTTTACAATGGCTGAAAAGAAGATCGCCGCTGACAAGAAGGCAGAAGAAGCTGTAAAGGAAGTCAAGGCTGAGGTAAAGTCTGCTGCTGAAAAGACAGGCGCAGCAGTAAAGGAAACAGCAAAGAAAGCTGTCAAGACGGCAGAAAAGGCAGTAAAGACCGCAGCAAAGGCAACAAAGGCAAAAAAGGAAACTGTAAAGAAAGCAGTTGAGGCTGAGATAAAGGACGAGGTATTCGTTCAGTTCGCAGGCGTAGAGATAAATGTTGAAGCTGTAGTGGCTGCTGCAAAGGCTGACTACAAGGCAAAGGGCCACAGAACACCAAAGATAGTTTCAGTATACATCAAGCCTGAAGAGGGCGTTGCTTACTACACTGTAAAGGGTGTAGGCTCAGAGGATTACAAGGTAGAGCTCTGATTGTAACATTTGTGTGTAGGGGCGAACAGCGTTCGCCCGCTATTTAACACGTTCTATCTGTATGATAAGCTACATCAAGCGGAGGACAACACCTCCGCTTTTTTTGCGTATATAAACAAAAAGTGCAGCATATTTCCATGCTGCACTTTCTGCGTTATTTAAGAAATCGTAAAACACATTACTGTGGTGGTGTCGAGAAGAATGTCTGCCATGCGTAGCCCTTTGTGCCATTATATTCAACATAATACCAGCCGTTTTCGTTGCGGTAGTATTTGCAGGTCGCACCCGATGGGATAGTGAGAAGATTTTCACTGCTTGATGTAGGCTGTGGGTGGAGATAAACTGCACTTATGCACTGGATATCACCAACAGCGTCACCATTGTCATCCTTATCACCGTCATATGGATCTTCGTCAGGCTCAGTGGCCTTTTTGGACTTTTTAGATGTTTCCTGCGGCTTTTCCGAAGTTGTGGTGGTCTTTGGCGGAATGTATTCCGTAGAAGTTATCGTACCGGTCTTTTTCGGAGTGGTGTTGGTGTTCACAAAAAGAGTTTTTGCAAATATCATTATTACTATGGCCACCACAAGTACAGTCAGCAGTATCGCTATTATTCCCTTTACAGTAGGAGTGAGCCAAGTGGAGCTTTCCTGCTGCTGAGGTCTGTTCTGACCCTGCAGCCTGCGATCCTGTTCAGGACGATAGTAGCCTTTATTGTTTCTGTTGTCAGGCATTATTTATATTCTTCCTTTCGGTTCATAGACTAGAGTTCGACACATTTCGTGTCTATATCTTTAATTATACAAAATATAAACTGTTCTGTCAATTAAAATTCGGTTACGATTTACATTTACTTTATAACAATATGGTGTAAATCGGGAGGCGTTTTTATGTAACAGATGTGAAAATTATCAAAGTGGATAGATATAACGTTTTCTTGAAGGCTTGTTTTGTTACAAAGGGAAAAAATATGTTAATAAATTTTCACAACCCTTTTATTTGTATATATAATATGCTATAAGAATAACAAATATGAGAATTTTAATATTCTCAGTAAGCTGTAAGGAGATTGATGATAATGAATATTGCCGTTGCACAATCAGGAGGACCTACCTGCGCTATCAACGCTTCATTGGTGGGAGTTTTCAAACAGGCTGTGAAAACACCACAGATAGACGCCGTTTTCGGCTCGCTCAATGGTATCGAGGGTATCATAAACGACCAGCTCATAGATCTTAAGCTTGTTATAAAAACAAACGAGGATATGGAGCTTCTAAGACAGACCCCGTCAACAGTTCTCGGCTCATGCCGTTATAAACTTCCTGATGTTGAGGAGGGCGGTGAAACATATGAGCGTATCTTGAACTGCCTTGAAAAGCATAGGATAGAAGCTTTCTTTTATATCGGAGGAAACGATTCTATGGATACCGTGGCAAAGCTTTCCGATTATCTTGCGGCAAGAAATTCAAAGATAAGAGTTATAGGCATACCAAAGACCATAGATAACGACCTGCCTGTAACAGACCATACACCAGGCTTCGGCTCTGCCGCAAAGTATGTTGCCGCAACGGTTCAGGAGATAATCCGTGACAGCTCGGTTTATTCTATCGAGTCCGTCACTATCGTTGAGATAATGGGCAGACACGCTGGCTGGCTCACAGCTTCCACCTGCGTTCTCAGAGCAAATGACGAGATAGCCCCTCACCTTATCTATCTCCCTGAAAATAACTTCACCGCCGAAAAGTTCCTGGAGGACGTAAGAAATCAAATGGCAAAGCATAAAGCCGTTATCATCGCTGTTTCAGAGGGCGTAAAGCTTAAGGGTGAGGAAAATAAGCCGAGAGTTGTGGATAATTTCGGCCATGAGTATCTCTCAGGCATAGGAAAGACCCTTGAACAGCTCGTTAAAGAGAATATCGGCTGTAAAGTCCGTTCTATCGAGCTTAATGTTATGCAGAGATGTTCTTCTCATATCTGCTCAAAGACGGATATAGACGAAGCCGAGGAGATAGGCTCAGCAGGCGTAAGAGCGGCTCTTGCAGGTAAAACAGGTAAAATGATGATATTCAAGCGTATCAGCGACGTGCCTTATGTTGTGACCGTTGACAGCGTTGACGCCCATGATGCTGCAAATAAGGAAAAATTCTTCCCTGCCCAGTGGTTAAGCGAGGACGGCAATGACGTAAATCCGGAAGCCGTAAGATACTTCCTGCCACTTATCCAAGGCGAGGTAAAAATAGCAATGAAAAACGGTATGCCCGTTCATTTCAAGCTGTAAGCGTAAATTCGTTTTTATGCAAGTTGTAGGGGCCGGCGCCCTCGACGTCCCGCTTGTTTAAGTCTTTTTCAACACTCTCAGCAGAGCAGTTTCAAGCTGTTCTGCTTTTTTCGTTCCATACCGTCATCAGCCCTTGACAATTCGGTGCAAAAGTGAGATAATATTATAATAGGTGCAGTAATGCCATATCATGCGGAAAGGAAAGAATATAATGTGTGATCTCAAATTCAGCTTTCAAATGAAATTCACAGTTCCGTTTCGCAGACAGCCTAAGACACGAGTCTGACGGCAAAAAAGGCAACACCTCTTGGTCTTGCCACGATACTGTGATAGAAAAAATATTTGCGAAAGGAATTGTTTTATAATGAAAAAAGAGCTTTCAAAGCTTTATGAGCCTAATAAGGTAGAAGATAAGATCTACAAATATTGGCTTGACGGCGGATTTTTCCACGCTGAGCCTGATTCCAAGAAAGAGCCATACTGTATAGTTATCCCACCACCGAACATCACAGGACAGCTCCATATGGGTCATGCCCTTGATGAAACCTTGCAGGATATACTTATCCGCTGGAAGAGAATGAGCGGATATGCCGCAGAGTGGATACCTGGTACAGACCACGCTTCTATCGCAACAGAAGCAAAGATAGTTGAAGCTATGCGTAAAGAGGGCCTTACAAAGGATGATATCGGCAGGGACGGTTTCCTTGAAAGAGCATGGGATTGGAAAAAGAAATACGGCGGCAGAATAGTTGAGCAGCTCAAAAAGCTCGGCTCTTCCTGCGATTGGGACAGAGAGCGTTTCACAATGGACGAGGGCTGTTCAAAGGCTGTAAAGGAAGTTTTCATAAACTACTATAATAAGGGGCTTATCTATAGAGGCGAAAGAATAATCAACTGGTGCCCGCATTGCCGTACATCTATCTCAAACGCAGAGGTTGAGTATGAAGATCAGGCCGGTCACTTCTGGCATCTGAAATATCCTCTTACAGACGGAAGCGGATATGTAGAGCTTGCCACAACACGTCCTGAAACACTTCTCGGCGATACTGCTGTTGCAGTAAATCCAAAGGACGAAAGATATAAGGATATCGTAGGTAAGACACTCACACTGCCGCTTGTTGGCAGAGAGATACCTGTTGTTGCCGACAGCTATGTTGATATGGAGTTTGGTACAGGCGTCGTAAAGATAACTCCTGCCCATGACCCTAACGACTTTGAAGTTGGTAAAAGACATAACTTGCCTGTTATCAACGTTCTTACTGAGGACGCAAAGATAGTTGACGATTATCCTGAGTATGCAGGCATGGATAGATACGAGGCAAGAAAGAAGATAGTCGAGGATCTTGAAAAGGGTGGTTTCCTTGCTTATGTGGAGGATCACGAGCATAACGTAGGTACTTGCTACCGCTGTGGAACAACTGTCGAGCCAAGAGTATCACTCCAGTGGTTCGTTAAAATGGACGAGCTTGCAAAGCCTGCAATAAAGGCTGTTGAGGACGGCTCTATCAAGTTCGTTCCTGAAAGATTTGAAAAGAACTACCTTAACTGGATGAACGATATCAGAGATTGGTGTATCTCACGTCAGCTTTGGTGGGGTCATCAGATACCGGCATTTTATTGCGACGATTGCGGTGAAACTGTGGTAACAAAGGAAGACCATGCTTGTTGCCCTAAGTGCGGCAAGGAAATGCGTCAGGACCCTGATACTCTCGATACATGGTTCTCATCAGCACTGTGGCCATTCTCAACTCTCGGCTGGCCTGACAAGACAGAGGAGCTTGAGTATTTCTATCCAACAAACACTCTCGTAACAGGCTATGATATCATTCCTTTCTGGGTATCCAGAATGATAGTTGCAGGCATGGAGAACATGAAGCAGAAGCCTTTTGATACTGTTCTTATCCACGGTCTTGTTAGAGATTCACAGGGCAGAAAGATGTCAAAATCTCTTGGCAACGGTATCGACCCACTTGTTATCATCGACCAGTACGGCGCAGACGCCCTGAGATTTATGCTCGCAACAGGCAACGCACCTGGAAACGATATGAGATTTATCGAGGATAAGGTAAAATCCTCAAGAAACTTTGCAAATAAGATATGGAACGCCGCAAGATTTATCATGATGAATCTTCCTGACGATTTCAAGGCTGATAAGCTCCCTGAAAACCTCAACGTTGAGGATAAGTGGGTAATATCAAAGTTCAATACTCTTGCAAAGGAAGTAAACGATAATCTTGATAAGTTCGAGCTTGGTGTAGCAGTTTCAAAGCTTTATGACTTTATCTGGGATATTTATTGCGATTGGTATATCGAGCTTACAAAGCCAAGAATAGCCGCAGGCGGTGAAACAGAGGCTACCGCACAGGCAGTTCTCGTGTGGGTAATGAAGGGTATGCTTAAAATGCTCCACCCATTCATGCCTTATATCACCGAGGAGATCTGGCAGGCTCTTGTAAATGACGGCACAGCTATCATGGTTCAGGATTACCCTGTATATGACGAAAAGCTTGAATTTGCCGATGAAGAAGCAACATTTGAGAAGATAATCGCAGGCATAAAGAGCATAAGAAACTGCCGTGGCGAAATGAACGTTCCGCCGTCTGTAAAGGCAAAGCTTTATATTGAAACTGCTCAGCCAGAAGTGTTCTCGCAGGGCGTAATGTTCTTTGAAAGACTTGCTTCTGCATCTGAGGTCATCATTACAGATAAGTGCGAGGAAAAGGATTGCGCCGCCGCTGTTACAGACAGTGCAAGATTCTTCATTCCGCTTGCGGATATCATAGACGTTGACAAGGAGCTTGCACGTCTTGATAAGGACAGAAAGAATGCACAGAAGGATATAGACTTCCTTAGCAAGAAGCTCAGCAATCAGGGCTTCCTTGCAAAAGCCCCTGAACAGCTTATCGAAGCCGAAAAGGCAAAGCTTGCAAAGGCAGAGGAGAAGATGTCAAAGATAATGGAATCTATCTCCGCTCTGGAAGCAAGAAAGTAATATAAAAAACCAATGGCGAGGTCTTTTACCTCGCCATTTTTTGTGTTTTATGTAGGGAGAGCTGTGCATAGCTTATATCCCAAAACAAAAAGCAGAACAGCCCGAAAGCTGTCCTGCTTGATTTTTTATATCTCAGAATTAGTTCTTCTTTACGCCGATAGAAACCTTTTCGCCGTTGATGTCCCAATCCTTTTCGTTGCCGACTGTTTCGCCAAGAACGATATCGTCTGCAAGAACGTCATGAGAAATAGCCGCCCTGTTCTTGTCAACAACAGCCATTACCTTTTCGCTGCCGCTTACAGAAACAGTGATGTGATCCATTACCTCAAAGCCTGAATCCTTTCTCATTGTCTGGACCTTACTGATAACTTCTCTTACAAAGCCCTCTTCGATAAGTTCAGGAGTGAGAACAGTGCTGATAGCAACAGTAACACCGTTTTCAGAAAGGGTGTAGAATCCTTCCTTCTGCTCAGACTCAATAAGAACATCTTCCTTGTCAAGTGATATCTCGCCGCTTGAAAGTGTGAGTTTCAGACTGCCTGTTTCGTTCAGTTCGCCCATAGCCTTGTGTCCGTCAAGCTGTGAAAGCTGTGTTCTTATCTCACCAAGCTGCTTGCCGTACTTTGGACCAAGTGTCTTGAGCTGTGGCTTGAACTTATAATCAATATATGCAGATACATCATTTGAGAACTGAACGTCCTTAAGATTAAGCTCGTCTCTGATTATGTCGATATAGTAGCTGTCAAGTGGGTGGTCTGCTGCAACGTACATCACGCTCAAAGGCTGACGGTTTTTAAGGCTTGCGCCGTTTCTTGCAGAACGTCCCAGAACAACTATCTCCAGAACTTCCTCCATGTCAGCTTCAAGCTTTTCGTCTATCATGTTCTCGTCGCAAACAGGATAATCGCAAAGGTGGATACTCTCAGGAGCGTCCTTGTCAACGCTTCTAACAAGATTCTGATAGATCTCCTCAGTGATGAATGGTACCATAGGTGCTGCACACTTGCAGAGCGTAACGATAGCAGTGTAAAGAGTCATGTAAGCGTTTATCTTGTCCTGTGACATTCCCTGTGCCCAGTATCTCTCTCTGCCTCTTCTTACATACCAGTTGGAAAGATCATCAACAAACTCCTGCATAGCCTTTGCAGCCTCAGGTATCCTGTAGTTGTTAAGGTTGTCGTCAGCAGCCTTTATCATAGAGTTCATCTTTGAAAGCAGCCACTTGTCCATTACAGAAAGCTTGTCATATTCTATCTTGTGCTTTGTAGGGTCGAACTGGTCTATCTCAGCATAAAGCACATAGAACGCATATGTGTTCCAAAGCGTGCCCATGAACTTTCTCTGACCCTCTGTTACGCCCTTGTCATGGAACTTATTAGGAAGCCATGGAGCAGAGTTGGTGTAGAAATACCACCTGATAGCGTCTGCACCGTATTTAGCCAGTGCCTCGAATGGGTCAACAGCATTGCCCTTTGACTTTGACATCTTCTGACCATTCTCGTCCTGAACAAGTCCAAGCACGATAACGTTCTTGTATGGAGCCTTGTCAAATATAAGCGTTGAGATAGCAAGGAGTGAATAGAACCAACCTCTTGTCTGGTCAACAGCCTCTGAAATGAAGTCGGCAGGGAACTGTGACTCGAAAAGCTCCTTGTTCTCAAATGGATAGTGGTGCTGTGCAAAAGGCATAGAACCTGAATCGAACCAGCAGTCTATTACCTCTGATACACGGTGCATCTGTTTTCCGCACTCAGGGCATTTGATAGTTACAGCATCGATGTATGGTCTGTGAAGCTCGATATCATCAGGGCAGTTGTCTGACATTGATTTCAGCTCTTCGATAGAACCGATAGAATGTCTGTGACCGCACTCACATTCCCAAATGTTCAGCGGAGTACCCCAATATCTGTTTCTTGAAATGCCCCAATCCTGAACGTTTTTCAGCCAGTCACCGAAACGTCCCTTACCAATGCTCTCAGGGATCCAGTTGATAGTGTCATTATTAGCGATAAGTCTGTCCTTGACGTCTGTCATTTTGATGAACCAAGTATCTCTTGCATAGTAGATAAGAGGTGAGCCGCATCTCCAGCAGTGCGGATAATCATGCTCAAACTTAGGAGCGGCAAAAAGCTTGCCTGACTTGTCAAGGTCTTTGAGTACCTCAGGGTCAGCGTCCTTTACGAACATTCCGGCATATGGAGTTTCAGCAGTCATGTCGCCCTTGCCGTCAACGAACTGAACGAAAGGCAGATCATACTTCTTTCCGACCTTAGAGTCGTCCTCACCGAAAGCAGGCGCAATATGAACGATACCTGTACCGTCTGACATAGTTACATAGCTGTCACAGGTAACAAAGTGACCCTTTTTGCCCTGCTTCTTTGCGCTTTCGCCTGCGCACTCATAAAGCGGCTCGTATTCAATATATTCAAGATCCTTGCCCTTGTAAGTTTCAAGTACCTTGTATGCAGGCTTGTCCTCAGTTGCAAGCTTGCCGAGAACAGTGTCAAGAAGTGCTTCGGCAAGAATATAAGTGTAGCCGTCAGCGGCTTCTACCTTGCAGTAAGTTTCATCTGGGTTTACGCAAAGGGCAACGTTTGAAGGGAGCGTCCAAGGAGTTGTTGTCCATGCAAGGAAGTATTCGTCCTTGCCAACAAGCTTAAAACGAACGATAGCAGAACGCTCTTTAACTGTCTTGTAGCCCTGAGCAACTTCGTGAGAAGAAAGCGGTGTGCCGCAGCGTGGACAGTAAGGAACTATCTTGAAGCCCTTGTAAAGCAAGCCCTTTTCGTATATCTGCTTCAAAGCCCACCATTCAGACTCTATAAAGTTGTTGTCATAGGTAACATAGGGGTGTTCCATGTCAGCCCAGAAGCCAACGGTGCCTGAGAAGTCCTCCCACATACCCTTGTATTTCCATACAGACTCTTTACACTTCTTGATGAACGGCTCAAGACCATATTCCTCGATCTGCTCCTTGCCGTCAAGCCCCAGCATTTTCTCTACTTCAAGCTCAACAGGCAGCCCGTGAGTGTCCCAGCCGGCCTTACGAGGTACCTGATAGCCTTTCATAGCACGGTATCTTGGTATCATATCCTTGATAGCACGGGTCAGAACGTGACCGATATGCGGCTTGCCGTTAGCCGTTGGAGGTCCGTCATAGAAAACATAGGACTCGCCCTTTTTACGGCTGTCAATACTTTTTTCAAAGATATTGTTATCGTCCCAGAACTTTTCCACTTCTTTTTCTCTCTGAACGAAGTTCAGATTGGTGTCAACCTTTTTGTACACGAAGATCAATCCTTTCTGATTTTGTAATAAACGATCAGTTACGCATAAAGATAAAATGCAATAAAAAAGGCTTCCGCCCTGAAACAGGACGAAAGCCGTAAAGCCATTCGCAAACCACCTTTTCAGCATACTGACATATGCGTTCCCTTTAACGCAGGAAAAGCGGCGAAGCTTACTTATCTTACTGATTTTCAGCCTGCAACTCGGAAGTGATATTCAGCCTGAAGCTAATCATACCGCCCTCTCACTGTCGGCGGCTCGCTGAGATTTTCGCATAAAGCCTACTGTCTTCGTCAACGTTTTTTACATATGAAATCAGTATATCACCATGCTGATGTTTTGTCAATGGTTATTTTGTTAATTTTCATGTATCCGACTTTTTTATTTTTGATATAAAGTCATTGAGCCTGTGTCCACGTTGCTCCTCACGCTGTTTGTCACGATACTTTTTCAAATGCTCGCCAAGCCTTGCACCTGAGCCCATGGAAAGCATAAATCTGTATTTCTCTTTTCTCTCCTCTGAACTTTCCCTGATGTGCCGTTTGAACTCTTCGTATCTGATGACCATATCGTTCTCTTCCGCAAACGTTTTTATCTTCTCTGCCAGCTTCAGGGAATAACATAGGTCGATAGCAAAAACGCCATAGAAAAATCCAATAAAGAACGAGAACGCCAAATTATTCGCAAGCCAGTTGAGTGCGTCAAGAATGTATGGGTGTATAAAGAAATAATAGACCGCGCCCAGTGCTGCCCATATGAGCGAATACAACGGACATATTATGCCTTTATAGTTGAATTTGTTTCCGGTGTAGTCCCACAGCTTGACGTGCATTTTCACAATGAATATCTCGCCTGCAATAAGCTCTATCACTGTCATTGCGATAGCCATAAGCAAAAAAAGTATAAACTTCTGCAAAGCCGTGTTGTCAGTGTGTATAAATTTTCCAAGTCCCGCCAGCAGATAAAGGGTGCAAAGCCCGAAACCGTATAAAGGCAGATAAGGACCAATAAGAAAGCCGGGATTTATCCATTTTCTTGCTTTGTTGCTAGGCTCAAATCGTCTGAAAATAACTTCTATCCCCCAGCCTATCAGACACCCTGCAAAGAACAGGAATGCCAGAATAAGTATATTGCTCATATAAAATATCCTTTCAAGGTTTATAAAAGCATTGTACCATATTTGCCGTTATTTTTCAATACTTTCAGACGAAAAAGTTTGACTTTAATCAAAAAAACATCAGCCTGCCACCACCTGTAGGGGAGCGGCGCAATTTCTCCTTGGCAGAAATGCGACGTTCTGCTTCTTTCGTTTATCATCTGTGCTATTTTCCGCTTCATTCTTCGCAAATAAAAAAGGCAGGAAACCGAAGCCTCCTGCCTTATATGATTTGAATAAGACGCTATTACATATAGCTCTTGAATTCGTTGTTTTCTTTTCTAATGCCTTCGATCTCAGCGTTTACCTGACTGATCTGAATATCAACCTGCTCCTTCTCGGCGTTGAGTGCCTTAGCCTTTTCCTGAAGCTTAACGATCTCCTCGTAGATATCGCTTGCCTGCTTACCGAGATCCAAAGACTTTGCCTCAGTTTCAGCAATGCTTGCCTTAAGCTCGTCGATCTTCTTGTTGTTCAGCTCGATCTGCTCCTGCGCAAACATACGCATTTTTTCCATTGGACTCATACCCATATTCTCGCCCTCCTCATTATTATTTGTATTTTCAGCTTCCGCAGCTTTCTTTTCAGCTATCTCGTCTTCTATAGACGGCATAGTAGACTCAGGGGCAGGTGAAACCACCATTGTGTCATCAAGGCTTATAGGCTCGATTGACGGCATCTCGACCTCGTCCATTGTAGGAACTTCCTCAGCCACAGCAGATTCAGCCTTTGCATTTTCCTCTGCCTTAGCTTTTTCCTCAGCCTCTTTGAGAGCCTCAGGAGTAACAAGGTGAACGCTATTGTCCTCATGAGGAACAGGAGCGGAAGCAGGTTCGGCCTTTGCAGGTGTTTCGATACCTGTTGCATACATATTGCTCTTTCTCTTTGCAATGCCGCTTGCAAGGCTTGCCGCCAGCGGATCGGTTATGTTCTGAGCAGGCTCTTCCTTAGGCTCAGACGCAGGCTCTACCTTTGGACCCTTGTATGTATTCATTCTTTTGAAATGCTCGTCCATACAGCCCTGAACAGCCTTGATATCCTCAGGATCTTTATTAAAGAACCCTGCAATATCGTTTACGCTTCTGCCTTTCTGAAGCATTGAGGCAATAGCCGCAACACTGTGATCAACAAATCCGTCATCGTCCATAGCCAGATTTACAGTTACCTTTGCAGGCTCAACATTCTCTTGCTTTTTGTTCTTCTTTCCGAAAAGCTCGCTTACAGACATATTGAAAACGCTCTTTTTTCCGTTGCCGTTTTCATCAGCACCCTCTCTTACAGGCTGTTCAAAGCTTGCATAGTCAGGGAAGTGCTTTTCAAGTATTCTCGGAACATTATCCTTAGGCATCTCCATTTCTTTTGCTATCTCAGGAATAGAGTAGCCCTCCTTATACAAACGAACGATCTTGTCGCTTATGCTTTCATTCTTCTTTGCCAAAGCAATCAATCCTTTCAATCAATTTCCCGATACCGTGACCTTTTGTAAATAAATACATTCCCACAATAAACGTTTAAGTAATTATGAACTGTCACGGCGGCACTATATATATTATACAACACAAAGCAGGTTGTGTCAATATAAAATATGCAATTTTTCTTTAAAAGAGCAAAAAAAATGAATATGGTTAAATGACTTATTATTTACATATAAATTAACAAATCACGTTCCACGAGAGCAGTTTTCAGGCAGTATAAACTCCCGACCCTTGAGATCTATCAGCCCCTCGCGGTGCATTTTTCCAAGCTCTGTTGACAGCGCACTGCGGTCAACGCAGAGAAAATCTGCAAGCTGTTGACGGTCGAAATTTGTGGTGACAATGTGCGATCCGCTTTTCTTTGCAAGCGAAGAAAGATAAGCCATAACACGCTCTCTGATAGTCCTGGGGGTTATCACTTGTATCTTTTCGTTGAGCCTGAGATTTTTCATAGCCGTTATCTTTAGAAGCCTAGCCGTCAGCGTCGAACTTTCCTTTATAATAGACTCAGGGGATAAAAACAGCACTGTGCATTGCTCCTTTGCGCATACGCTCACCCCAAGCGGTTCACCTGTGCAGGCATAGACCTCTCCGAAAAGCCGTCCTGCCTCTAAAGGAGCTATTATGCTCCTGCCGCCCCAAAGCTCGTCACGTTCGATAAGCACCTTGCCCTCCAGAAGTATGCCAAAATAAGCGGTCTTGTCTCCTGCGTGAAAAATATAGCTTTCCTTGCGAAAGCTTTTTATGCCACTGCCGTCAGGTCTGAGAAACTGAGCTATCTCCTCGTCGCTCATGCCCTTGAAAAGGGGAGTGCCTTTTATTATCTTGATGTATTTATTATCCATTTTATCTTCCTCATTTTTACGAAATAATTTTATGCTTTTGTTGTAATTACAACAGACTTTGTGATAAGATTATATTATAATCATAGCATAAAGTCAAGAGCTTTATGCCGAAACGAAAGATATCAATAAAAATACGGAGGTAACCATATGATAAGACGAGTAATACAAATAGACGAGGAAAAGTGCAATGGCTGCGGAGCTTGTGCTAAAGCCTGCCACGAAGGCGCAATAGGCATGGTGGACGGCAAAGCAAAGCTTATGCGTGACGATTATTGCGATGGTCTTGGAGATTGTCTTCCAGCCTGCCCAACGAACGCCATATCCTTTGTTGAGCGTGAAGCTGCCGCCTATGACGAAAAGGCAGTGGAAGAAAACAAAAAACGCCTTGGCAAGCCTGTTTTCCATGGCTGTCCGGGCTCAATGATGAAAACATTTGCCAAAAAGCCGGCCCCGGTAGATACCCCGTCAGCAAAAACTCCGTCACAGCTTATGCAGTGGCCTGTGCAAATAAAGCTTGTACCTGTGAACGCACCATACTTTGACGGTGCAGACCTGCTTGTTGCTGCGGATTGCACAGCCTATGCCTGCGGAAGCTTCCATTCAGATTTCATGACAGGCAAAATAACCGTCATAGGCTGTCCGAAGCTTGACGCCACAGACTATTCCGAAAAGCTTGGCGAGATAATGAAAAGAAACAATATTCGCAGCATAACAGTAGCCCGAATGGAAGTTCCATGCTGTGGCGGAATAGAACACGCAGTAAGAAAAGCAGTCACCGACAGCGGCAAAAATATCCCCGTGGCAGTAAGAATAATCACCACAGACGGCAATGTGATATAACACAAAAGGCAGGACAAAACGTCCTGCCTTTTTCATATCTGTAGGGGAAAACAATTCGCCCTCATTTTTTTGTCAGACTTATTCCAAAAATTGCTTACTCCGCCTTCGCCATGACCTCAGCCAGTTCGCCCAAAGCCTTTTCCGAAGCCTCATTAAGCGTAGAGCGTATAGTCACAACAGGCTCAGCAATGGTAACATTCTTGAAGTTTTCCACATATCCCTTCATAACTCTTGCCGCAGTCGGAGCCCATGAGCCGTTCTCTACAAGACCTATCTTTCTGTTCTGATAGTTCTTTGATTTAAGGTGCATAAGGAAATCCTCCATAACAGGGAATACGCCGCCGTCATAACTGCTTGCCATAAGTATTATTCTGTCATATCTGAAAGCGTCCTCGATATTTTCTGCCATGTCGCTTCTTGAAAGATCGCTGATAACTACCTTCTCAGCACCCTTTTCTTTAAGCATCTCACCAAGCTTTTCAGCCGTCTTTGCAGTGTTTCCGTGTATCGACGCATACGCTACGAATACGCCCTTGCTCTCAGGCTGATAGCTTGACCATGTATTGTAAAGTCCAAGATAGTAACCAAGATCTTCTTTGAGTATAGGACCATGTAAAGGGAGTATCATCTTTATGTCAAGCGCTGATGCTTTTTTAAGAAGCGCCTGCACCTGTGCACCATATTTGCCCACAATGTTGAAATAGTATCTTCTCGCCTCGCAAGCCCAGTCCTCCTCAACATCAAGTGCGCCGAACTTTCCAAATCCGTCAGCAGAGAACAAAAGCTTTTCGCTCTGCTCGTATGTCACCATTACCTCAGGCCAGTGTACCATAGGCGCCATTACGAACTGAAGTGTGTGGCTTCCAAGTGAAAGCGTGTCCCCCTCTTTTACCACAACAGACCTATCGTCAAGTCCGTCAATGGTGAAAAACTGCTTCATCATAGGGAACGTCTTTGCGTTTCCCACTATCTTCATTTCAGGATATTTCTCAGCAAGCTTTTTGATGTTTCCTGCATGGTCAGGCTCCATGTGCTGAACAACAAGATAATCAGGCTTTCTGCCGTTCAAAGCCTTTTCAAGATTGTCAAACCAAACGTCCGTTACCCTAGGGTCAGCAGTGTCCATTACCGCTATCTTCTCGTCAATGATAACATAAGAGTTGTACGAAACGCCGTTTGGCACAACATATTGGCTCTCAAAAAGGTCAATGTCATGATCGTCTGCACCAATATAAATAACTGAGTCTGAAATTTTTGTGTCTGCCATTTTTATTACCTCCGTTGTAATTTTTCTAAATATACTATTTTAATATACTTTGATTTTATCACAAGCTCAGCATTTTGTCAATAACTGAAACAATGTTTATGAGAATTTTACCTCCTCAAAGAAAAGGTCTTTCCCCATGACCTCTTTCACAGGCATTTCCTCCTGATTGTAAGCAAGCAGAAGCTTCATATAAGCCGCCACCGCTGAGGTGGTGTATATTGGTATGCTGCCTGACTTTATTATCTCCGCCACAGTGGAGTATATAGGCACTTTTCTTTTCAAACCGCAAATATACACCATAATGTTCTTTGTTATGCACCGCTTGATAAATTCCGTCAGTGCATAGCTTTTCCCTTCTGAAACGTCAGTGCAAGCCGTCGCACTGTGATAAGGTGAGTAAAGCACCGCCGCCGTGTCCTCGTTTGGCACAAAGCACCCAAAGTCCATTGCAGGATAACCCTCTATAAAAAGAACACGCTTCCCAAATTTGACATCATTATGGAAGATCCGTTCCCTAGGGCGTGACAGCATATTCTCGCTCACTCCGCTGAAAACCGAAAAATCATTGAAGCCGTCATAACCATATACCCCGAACCTGTCCCGACAGGTGTCTGCAGGTATCACTCTAGTAGGAAGCATGACCCTCTCGTACAGCGTGAAAACGCCCTTGTATTTTCCCTCTTTTATAAGACCCACCGCCGAGGTGAAGTTGAAAAGACCGTTTGAACCTTTCTCGCCAATGGGCTTGTTGCTTGCGATAATAAAAAGGGGTATATCAAAATGCCTGAAATACATTCCAAGCAGAGCAGAAGTGTAAGCAAGAGTGTCGCTTCCGTGGGTGAGGATAACTCCCGAGTATAAAGCCGTATCAATGCTGTTTATCTCGTGTATCATTTTCTCCCACCCCGAAAACCCCATGTTTTCGCTGAGTATATTAAGTACCTGTCGACATTCAAATTCCACATCATCGCCGTATGCACTCTTGTAAGCCTCCACAACAGCGTATTTTCCCTCACGCTCAACATCTATTATGCCGTCAGTAGTAATGCTCCCGATAGTTCCGCCTGTGAAAAGCACAAGTATCTTCTTCATATTTTTATCCCTGCCTTTACCAAAAATCAACCCTTGACATTTGTTATAAATATAATATCATTTCACGATTGATTTGTCAATAGTTGTACAAAATGCACAAAAGTGTGGATTATATTAATGAAAAATGAGTATTGAGAAATATGCCAAAGTTTGATATAATAATAAGGCAACACCGCACAAAGCACGCCTGTCGGCTTTGCACGCAATCTGCTTGCAGATTTTCCGTCATATCGCACTAAAGCTCTCAAGCTGGTTCACCAGCTTTGAATACGTTAGTATTCCTGCGTCGCTTTAGCACAATCTGACGAAAAATCTGACGGCGCATCTTACGCACAATCCTTGTGCGGTGTTGCCTTTTGTTGTATTTTGTATAGTTTAACTATAGTTTCGCAGATATCTCATAAAATATAAATAAGCTGAGAAATTTAAGGACTAGAAACGTCATGCCACCCCTGTAGGGGCGAACATCGTTCGCCAGCCCTTTTTCGGCAGATCTATATTACCTGCGAACAACATTTTCTATTAGTATCAGAAAGGAAGATAATATTATGTGGGCATACGAAAGTGTATTTTATCAGATCTATCCTCTTGGATTCTGCGGTGCGCCATTTGAGAATGACGGCAAAGAGGAAAGCAGGATATTAAAGGTAATAGATTGGATACCTCATATCAAAAAGCTTGGTGCCAACGCTATCTATTTTTCACCGGTGTTCGATTCCGACACTCACGGCTACAATACCAGAGATTACCGCAAGATAGATTGCCGTCTTGGCACAAATGAGGACTTTGCAAAGGTATGCAAAGAGCTTCACGAAAAAGGCATAAAGGTTGTTTTGGACGGCGTTTTCAATCACGTCGGCAGAGGCTTCTGGGCTTTTCAGGACGTTCTGAAAAACCGTGAGAACTCACCATATAAAGATTGGTTCCATATCAATTTTGGTGGCAACAGCAACTATAATGACGGACTTTGGTATGAGGGCTGGGAGGGTCACTTTGACCTTGTTAAGCTAAACCTTAACAATCCGCAGGTAGTGGATCATATCTTGGAATGCATAACAAATTGGGTCAAGGAGTTTGATATAGACGGACTCCGCCTTGACGTTGCATATTGCCTTGATAAGAACTTCTTGAAGCGCCTCAGACAGCATTGCGATTGGCTCAAGCAGGATTTTGTTCTTATCGGCGAGCTTCTACATGGTGATTACGCTCAGTGGGTAAATCCTGAAATGCTCCATTCCTGCACGAACTACGAGTGCTATAAGGGACTTTATTCAAGCTTCAATTGCATGAATATGTTCGAGATATGCCACTCTCTGAAAAATCAGTTCGGACCTGAGAACTGGTGCAGATATAGAGGAATGCACCTGCTGTGCTTTGTTGATAACCACGACGTTTCAAGAATAGCAAGCCAGCTCACAAATGAGCGTCATTTGCCACTTATCTATGGAATGCTCTTTGGTATGCCCGGTATCCCATGTGTATATTACGGCTCAGAGTGGGGAACAAAGGCAAACAAGAGCGAGGGCGACCCTGCTCTCCGTGTAAGCTTTGAAAAGCCTGAGTGGAACGACCTCACAGAGCTTATCTCAAAAATGGCAGAGGCACACAAAAACAGCAAGGCTCTCTGCTATGGCTCTATCAAAATACCTGTTCTTACCAATAAGCAGTGTATAATCGAGCGTGAGTTCGAGGGTGAGCGTGTCCTTGTTGCTATAAACGCTGACGATCAGCCTTTCACAGCTCACTTTGACGCAGGCTGCGGTCAGGCAGAGGAGCTTCTCACAGGCACTATCCATGATTTTGGTGGCGGCAGCGAGCTTAAGCCATACTCTGTAGAGTTCTGGAAAATGGAAAGATAGACCCATATGAATATAGAAAAAGGACAGCATTTTTTTCCAAAGTGCTGTCCTTTTTTGTGTAGCAATAAAAAATGTAGGGGCGAACATTGTTCGCTCGTTTGGTTTACCTCAATTGTGTAGCGTACCAGTCATGTATCGTAGTGGCGACTGATAGTTCACGCATTGTAGGGGACGGCGCCCTCGACGTCCCGATTTCGGAACGTTACCATTTGTAAGATTGCAAAAAAACTTGTGTAATTTCGCCATATATCGTAGGGGCGACCTTTGGTCGCCCGCATATCACCTATCGCTTGCTTATTTTATATCATATGTTTCTGTATCCAGCCTACCTAACAATAACCATAACCGCCTGCGAAAAAGCCCCGTAAGAAGTCTTTCCGTTCACAGTTTTGTAAGCCCTTACCTTTACCATTCTAAGTGAGTAAGGCTCAAATCCTGATACGATAGCACTCTTTTTAGAGCCACCCACCTTTGCCGACTTAACATAATCACTGCCATTTGAAGATGAGTATATCTCATATCCGCTTGCGCCCCCAACAACTTTCCATGATACCTCAATGCTGCCGCTGCCTGCTGATTTAGCCGTGCATGAAGCCTTTGCAGGCTTTGTGACAGCCTCTACAGCCTTTGAGTAGCTAGCCGAAATGTATTCTTTTCCGCCAGTTTTTTTCACAGCCTTTACCTTGTAGCTGTACCATTTTGCACGAGCAAGTCCGCTGTCAGTGAAGCTCACAGCCTTTACAGTTTTTATCCTCTGCCATTTCTTGCTTGTGTTGTCATATCTGTATATAGCGTAGCTGTCAGCACCTGTTACCTTTTTCCAAGAAAGCTTAACGCTCTTTTCACCGGTGGAAGAAACTTTTAGCTTCGTCACTGTGGCAGGACGAATGTTGAAGTTCACAGTTTTTGTGCCTTTGTATAAGCCCTTGCCTGTTATTTTTACGCTTGCCTGACCTATGGCTGTGTTCTTTGAGTAGCTCACAGTGTAGTCAGTGTTCTTTACAAGCTTTTTGCCACCATATGTCACTGCAGGCGCAGGAGAAACCGCCTTCCCTGTGTAGCTTTGCGTTTTTATAGCCGAAATACTGCTGTCACTGATTTTACCCTTTACAGTGACGGTACATTTAACATTTTTTCCTCCTGTTGTGTATGCTGTGATAGTTGCTCTGCCAACCCCTTTTGCAGTGACCTTTCCGTTTGACACAGAAGCAATTTTGCTGTTAGAAGACTTCCAGGAAACAAAGTCCGTCAGACCGCTTCCGCCACCCATTTTTGCAGAAATAACACTGCTTTTGCCCTTGTCAAGAGTCAGTGAAGCCTTATCCAATGTTACCGAAGCCGCAGGCTTTATGCTAGCCTTTATAGTTTTTGCTGAGCTGTTTCCGTATTTGTCATAAGCCGTTATCTTAACGGTAAATTCACCGCTTTTTACTGAATAGTCCTCAGCAGAAACATAAGCCGAAGCCTTGCCACCCGAAAGCTTTCCGCTTGCGTATTTCTTTGCGCTTTCACCATTTTTTGTAGGGTAAGCAGGGAAGACCACCTTTGAAACTCCGCTCTTGTCGCTCACATTGCAAGAAACATCAAAGCCCTTTGCTGTGATGTTCTCCACCTTTGCCCCCGATATGGTCGGCGCAGTTGTGTCAACATAAGTTTTTATGACCTGCTCAGAGCTGTTCCCGGCCTCGTCAGTAGCCGTTATAGTTGTAATATAATATCCGTCCTTGCCCTCAAGGTCAGTTACCTTTACTGAGTGTGAAAGCGAGTTCACCGCAGATGTGTAAACACGGCTTATAGTCTTTGCCTTGTTGCCCTCAAAATAAGTGGATACCTTTACCGAAGCCACAGCCCTGTTGTCAGAAATATCCGCTTTAACAGTGTAGCCTTTTCCCGTGATGTTCTCACAGCCTGCGTTTGCGATAACAGGTCTTGTTGTGTCGATGTCAAGACTTTGCGCAACGCCGTTTATGTAAAGTCTGTAGAAATAGTGATTGTTAGTAAGTACCTTTCTGTTTTTCACAGTGTAAACAGTGTCGTTCCAAGTCCATTTGTAGTTCTGCTCGATAAGAGTAGCCGTCGTACCCTGACAGTCCTTTACAATGGCAACATGAGAGTAATCCTTGTCCTGCATTATGTCCCCGGCCTGCGGAGTTTTCACTTCTCGAAGCTCCGCCCTTTTGCCGTAGCAGTACACGTTAGGCTTGTCGTCCACCATGTTTATGTTGTATACTGTAACGCCGAACTTTTCTTCATAAAAACGTGAAACATATCCTGCACAGCAATAATAACCGGTGTCGGAATAGCCGAGAACGTATTTAGCGTCAACGCCCTCAAAAGAGTCTATGACCTGATAATCATAGTCCACAGTGACGGTCTGTTCGCTGTAGCTCACCGCATTTGTCACCTGACAAAGCATGATCATCATAACAGCACAAAATACCGCACCCATAGCCGAAAAAACTTTTTTCAGCCCCTTTTCCATTCCAAACGCCCCCCTAACTGACAGAGTTATCTTATACGTTTTCGTATATCAACCCCATGATATCATAAAGGTTACAATTTGGCAACAGATTTTATCGCTTTTTGCCGAAATGACTAAAATATTTGTTTGTTTTCACAGGGAACACAAGTTCTATATTCGGATATATCCCCAAAATATATACTATTATATGCCATACGAACAAATGTCGGAGCAAAAATTACAATTTGTAACTTTTATACTGAACACGCTATCAAAAACGTTTAACTTAACATATATCCCCACAAAAAACTATAGGGTCGAACATCGTTCGCCCGTCAAAGCTACTATCCCACTTAGATATCCGTATCAATTGATCGCTTTACCCCAACGCAAAGATCGTAAACTGAAATTTGTTTTTCATTTGCACAAAAATTCACCGATCCTGCACGAGAAGATATTGAAAAGCCATTTGAAATAGATTATAATATCTGTAAAATATAAACGGAGGTCACAATATGAAGTACATAAATCCGGTCATATCAGGCTTTTATCCTGACCCTAGCATTTGTAAGGCTGAGGGCAAATATTATCTTGTTTGCAGCTCTTTTCAGTTTTTTCCGGGCGTTCCTCTATATGAAAGCGACGACCTTGTGAACTGGAAGCAGATAGGTCATGTTCTCACAAGAAAAAGTCAGCTCCCATTGGAGGGCGCAGGCTCTTGGGGCGGCATCTATGCCCCAACTATCAGATACAATAACGGCAGATTTTACATGGTAACGACTAACGTCACAAATGGCGGAAACTTCTATGTCTATACTGACGATATCCACGGTGAATGGTCTGAGCCTGTTTATGTTCAGCAGGGCGGTATCGACCCGTCACTGTATTTTGAGAACGGCAAAGCCTACTTTATGTCCAATGGTGAAGACGATGAGGGCAACCATGGCGTTACACAGTGCGAAATAGATATCGAAACAGGCAAAAAGCTCACGCCAAGCAAGACCATATGGACAGGTGCAGGCGGACGTTTCCTTGAAAGCCCGCACCTCTACAAAATAAAGGGCGAATACTATCTTATGGCGGCTGAGGGCGGTACGGAATACGGTCATATGATAGTCTACGCCAAGGGCAAGACCCCTTACGGTCCTTTTGAGAATTATCCTCACAACCCAGTCCTCACAAACAGAAATCTCGGTGGATACGAGATACAAGGGTGCGGTCACGGTGATCTTGTGGAGGACGAAAACGGCAGCTTCTGGTGTGTTCATCTTGCTTTCAGAATGATAAATATGTGGGTGATGCACCACATTACAGGCAGAGAAGTCTATCTCGTACCGGTGACGTTCGACGAGAACGGCTGGTTCACAATGGGTGATAACGGCACAACTCGAAAGGAAGTCGAAACTGACAAACTCAGGGATATCAGGCAGGAGTTTTGGAAGGAATACACTTTTGAGAATACCAAAGTCGGACGTGAGTGGTGCTTTATGCAGAATCCCGATATGACCCTCTATAAACTCGATAAAAACCACTTTGAACTTACCCCTAACGAGCATACTATCTTTGAGGCAGACGGCTCACCTGCTTTTGTCTGCATAAGACAGAAAGAAATGAATTTATCAGTGGAGTGCAAAGTCGAGATAACCGAGGGAGAAGCAGGATTGGTGTTCTACATGACCCCAGATCAGCATTATGAGATAGCGTTAAGACGCACAGATAAAGGCGTCGAGCTGTTCCGGAGACTTTGCATAGGCGATATTCGCCATGAGGATCATGTCATAGCATTGCCACAGGGAGAAAACTCGGCTGTGCTTTGCTGTAATGCTTCCAACTTTACATACAATTTCTCGGCGAAAACGCTTTCGGGAGATATAGACTTGGGCGGAGCACAAACGAAGTTTTTGTCTACTGAGCTTGCAGGTAATTTCACGGGAGTTGTTATTGGTCTTTACGCTCAGAAATATGAGGATAAAGGCAATAAAGCGGTGTTTACGGAATTCAGATGCGAAAATAAGGAAAAGTATGATAGCTAAAAGATAAAATACAAAAGGTCCGTGGGCGTACCCATGGACCTTTTACTTTGTTATGCTTTTTCATCACAACCGCAGTTCACACCGTTCTTGACATCATCAAATGCCTTCAGCATTTCCTCGGACGGCTTCTTTGTGCAAAGGCTCACAATAATGATAAGTATAAGACTTACTGCAAATCCAACTACCAATGAGTAAAGCCCGGTCTTGTCACCTAAAGTCTGTCCGTTTATAAGCGGAATGTAGTCCCAGATTATTACCGATAACGCACCGCTGGCAACGCCTGCCGCCGCACCTGCGAGGTTTGTTCTCCTCCAATAAAGGGACATAAGTATTATCGGACCAAACGAAGCTCCAAGACCTGCCCATGCGTTTGAAACAAGACCCATTATACTGCTGTTAGGGTCAAGTGCTATTATGTATGCCACTACCGCTACAGCAAGAACTGTTATCCTGCTCACAAGCAGTACCTTCTTGCTCTCCGCCTTAGGTGCAATACATGAGTGGTAAATATCCTCCGATACCGATGAGGCAGTTACAAGCAGCTGCGAATCAGCCGTTGACATTATGGCAGCCAGTATTCCGCAAAGGAAAATTCCGCCGACGAATGGCAGACCGATGTCGGAGTTGAATACCTTCTGTATCATCTCGATGAAAACATTCTCAGACTTGTTGTTTGCAAGTGCAGGCACAAGATAAGCCCTGCCCACTATAGCGATAAAGCAAGCGAAGCAAAGTGATATAGCACACCATACACAGCCTATGACCCTTGACTTCTTTACCTCTTTTTCAGAGCTTATAGCCATAAATCTTACCAGAATGTGTGGCATACCGAAATAACCAAGCGCCCAGCCGAGCTGAGAGATTATGTCGATGGCTGAAAGGGTCTGACCCTTTTCATCATTGAATATGTTAAGATAATGATGTGCCTCAACACCGCTTGCAGTGATGTTGTCCATAACGTTTCCTGCTCCAACAAGGAAAAACGCAATGATAGGTATAGTCACAACTCCAGCCAGCATGAGCAGACCCTGAACGAAGTCCGTTACACATACTGCCATAAATCCACCCATGAAAGTGTATCCCAAAATTACCACAGCACCGATAGTAAGGCATATCTTGTAGTCGATACCGAATATAGAGTTGAAAAGCTTTCCGCCTGCCGAAAGAGCAGACGCTGTGTAAACAAGGAAGAATATGACGATTGCCACCGACGATACCAAAAGCATTATCTTGTGCTTGTCCTCAAATCTGTTTTCAAGATACTTAGGAAGCGTCATTGAGTTGTTCGCTCTTATAGTGTATCTTCTCAGTCTGCCCGAAACTATCGCCCAGTTAAGTATAGTGCCGATAAGCAGACCTACAGCTATCCATATCTGACCTGTTCCGAATGCGTAAACAGCGCCGGGCAGACCCATGAGCATCCAGCCCGACATATCAGAAGCCTGAGCAGAAAGTGCCGCTACCCAGCCGTTAAGTCCTCTGCCACCAAGGAAAAAGTCCTCGGAGCTTTTTGTTTTCTTCATATATGCAGCACCTATGAGAAGCATTCCTGCCAAATAGAATGCAAATGCCACAAGCGTCCAGATCATATCTGATTTCATCTATTACCTCTTTCCCGAAGCGGATTTTATCCTGTCCGCCCCATATTTTATAAACGGCAATGCCGCACAAGAGAAACTCCCCCTGTGCGGTATCGCATAAAACGTCTGTATAAAACACATTGACAGCAAAAGCTAACGGGCAAACGAAAATTGTTGTTTGGCAAGGCTCACAACAGTTTTCGCCCATACATTAATTTGTAGGGGACGGCGCCCTCGACGTCCCGTCTGTTGCCGCAAACGTCGTTTTTACGCACCTTTCGATGTTTTGCTACCAATTACTTCGCCTTAGTCTTTATCTCTTCATCAAGCTTAGCGATAAGCTCGTCAACAGGCATTGCAGGAAGCTCGCCCTCTTTTCTTGAACGAACAGTAACCGTGTTGCTGTTTACCTCGTTGTCGCCAATGATGAGCATATAAGGTATCCTCTCAAGTCTTGCAGCCTTGATCTTAGTACCAATGTTCTCATCTCTGTTGTCAACAGTAACTCTCATGCCCATAGCCGTCATTCTGTCGGCTATCTTCTGAGCGTATTCAGCATGGCTCTCCTTGATAGGAAGAAGTCTTACCTGCTCAGGAGCGAGCCACAGAGGAAGAACGCCGTTGAAATGCTCAAGCATATAAGCAAGTGTTCTTTCAAAGCAGCCAAGTGAAGTTCTGTGAATGATGTAAGGAAGCTTCTTCTGACCGTCCTTGTCAACATAGTACATACCAAATCTTTCAGCCAAAAGCATATCTATCTGGATAGTAACAAGCGTGTCTTCCTTGCCGTAAACGTTCTTGTACTGAATGTCGAGCTTTGGACCATAGAACGCAGCCTCGTCGATACCGATATCGTAATCAACGCCAAGGTCGTCAAGAATAGTCTTCATTGCAGCCTGTGCGTGCTCCCACTGCTCAGCTGTACCTTCGTACTTGTTCTTAGGGTTAGCAGGATCCCACTGTGAGAATCTGAATGTGCAGTCATCAAGCAGACCAACAGTGTCAAGGAAGTATTTGGCAAGCTCCAAACAGCCCTTGAACTCTTCTTCAAGCTGGTCAGGTCTGAGAATGTAGTGACCCTCAGAGATAGTGAACTGTCTTACTCTGATAAGACCGTGCATCTCACCGCTGTCCTCGTTTCTGAACAGCGTAGAAGTCTCTGTCAATCTCATTGGAAGCTCTCTGTATGAACGCTGTCTGTTAAGGAATACCTGATACTGGAATGGACAAGTCATCGGACGAAGTGCGAAGCACTCTTTTTCCTCATCATAAGGGTCGCCAAGAATGAACATTCCGTCAAGATAGTGATCCCAGTGACCTGATATCTTATAAAGATCTCTCTTTGCGAAAAGCGGAGTCTTTGTAAGCAGACAGCCCTTTGCCTGCTCGACATCTTCTACCCAACGCTGAAGAAGCTGGATAACCCTTGCGCCCTTTGGAAGCATAACAGGAAGTCCCTGACCGATACAATCAACAGTTGTGAAATATTCAAGCTCTCTGCCTATCTTGTTGTGGTCACGAAGCTTAGCTTCCTCCTGCTGTTTAAGGAACTCATCGAGCATTGAAGCCTTAGGGAATGCAGTTCCGTAAATTCTTGAAAGCTGCTTGCCGTCCTCTGCCTTGCCCCAGTATGCACCTGTGCATGAAAGAAGCTTAACAGCCTTGATAGGTGCAACGCTCATTATGTGCGGACCTGCGCAAAGGTCAACGAAATCACCCTGCTTGTAGAATGAAAGCTTTTCGCCCTTATCGTCATGCTTGTGGATAAGCTCTACCTTGTAATCTTCGTGTCTTTCCTCCATGAGCTTTATAGCCTCGTCAGCAGAAAGCTCAAAACGCTCCAAAGCATAGCCCTCTTTTGCAAGCTTCTTCATTTCAGCCTGTATCTTTTCAAGGTCAGCAGGCGTAAAAGGCTTTTCCACCTCAAAATCATAGTAGAAGCCTGTGTCTGTAGCAGGGCCTCTTGCAAGCTTTGCCTCAGGATAAAGATTTTTTACAGCCTGCGCCATAAGGTGAGAAGCTGTGTGCCAGAAAGTTTCCTTACCAGCCTTTGAGTCAAAAGTCATGACCTCAAAATGGCAGTCATGGTCAACGACAGTTCTCATGTCGAAAACTTCGCCGTCCAGCTTTACGCAGCAGGCAGCCTTGTAAAGTCCCATGCCGATATCCTTGATTATCTCGCTTGCAGGCATTGCCTTTTCGATCTCACGGACAGAGCCGTCTTTTAATTTCAGCTTGATCATTTTTGATTCCTCCGATTTATATAATATTGTAATTCTTTATTATAACGTGCATAAACACGTTGTTTCTTTTTTGTAATGCATCACATATCACACGCTTATTTGCGGGCGACCTGAGGTCGCCCCTACAGGCATATTATTTGAAGTTCAGCAGTTCAGTATACTGCGAAACATACACATATATCCAGAAGCAAAGAAGCACTACGCTCAGTACCGTTGAAATGTCGCTCAAAACGTGCCTTGCCCTTTTTTTGATAGCCCATTGCCTGGAGCCGTCTTTTTTCACCCTGCAAACAAGCTGAGAGAAAAATGTGTTGAACCAGTATGATACTATCCATATGGGCAGAAAGGTGAGAAACCCTTGCTTGTCGGATATAGTTCCGTTCCATGATAACCAGCAAACATATCCCGCTGCACCATAAGCGCAAAACCCAATGGTATAGCAAATGATCGCAAGGATACGCCTTGTTTTCATGGCTTTCCTGTCTTTCATAGTATCATCACCCTCTTACATAACAAAAAAGTCCCATAGGATACAAATATCCTATGGGACGATGATATCGTGGTTCCACCCAACTTCATGCACAGTTTCCTGCACAACTCATTAGCTGCTCCTTTAACGCTGAGCCTGCGGCGTGTATTAAACGCACTCAGGGGCGGTATCCTCACTCTGCATAGTCCTGCACCGCTCACAGCTCGTATAAAAACGTGCGGCGCTCTCTGAAAAGACCTTTCGCCGAGGGGCTTCCCCGTCAAAGCTTTCAAGTATAACTGCAAAAGACTTTATCTTTTGCTTCGACTAACATTTTAACACCTCTTCACCCGCTTGTCAAGGGGTTTGTTAGAAAATATATAATTTTGTGGATTTAACTAAAAAAATTCTTGACAACAGAGAAGTTTTATTATACAATAATATTATGCATTATAATTTTTATATAACTGAAAGATGAAGTATAGTTTTTTGTATTATTCTGATGTTTTTTATAAAATAAATTTTGCAATTTTGTATCTTTACAATTTAATATCAGGTGGATATCTTTTTTCATGCGTTTTTTACGCGCAAAATATGGATATCCATACTTTCTAAGAAGGAGGAAAGCTATACATGGAACCAGGTATTGCTATTCTACTATGTGTAGTTGCTCTTGTTCTTGGTGCCGGTGTGAGCGGATTTATCTGCTTCAAACAGGGTATAAGCTATCGCAAAAAGACAGCCGAAGCTGCTGTAGGCTCTGCGGAAAAGGAAGCGGAGCGTATCGTTGACGACGCAAAGAAAAACGCTGAAACTCTGAAAAAAGAGGCATTGATCGAGGCGAAAGACGAGATCCACAAGTCACGCCAGGAAACGGAAAAAGAGCTTAAAGAGAGAAGGATCGAAGTTTCCAGACAGGAAAGACGTGTTCAGCAGAAAGAGGAGTCTATCGACAGAAAGCTCGATAATTTGGAGAAAAAGGAAGAAACTCTCCAGAACAAGCTGAAAAATGCTGACGAAAAGGTAGCTGAGGCTGACAGGATCAAGAAGTCACAGCTCGATATGCTTGAAAAGATATCTCAGTTCACTGTTGATCAGGCTAAGGATTATCTGCTTTCAAAGCTGGACGAGGATCTGGTGCATGAAAAGGCTGTGAGGGTCACAAACTTTGAAAATCAGGTGAAGGATGACTGTGAGGCTAAGGCCAGACAGTATATCTCGCTTGCTATCTCAAGGTGTGCTGCCGATCAGGTGTCTGAATCAGCAGTGTCAGTCGTTGCATTGCCTAATGATGAGATGAAGGGCAGGATAATCGGACGTGAGGGAAGAAATATCAGAACTATCGAAACTCTCACAGGCGTTGATCTTATCATTGACGATACCCCTGAGGCTATCACCATCTCGTGCTTTGATCAGGTGAGAAGAGAGGTCGCAAGGATCGCACTTGAAAAGCTTATCCAGGACGGACGTATACACCCTACACGCATTGAGGAAATGGTAGAAAAGGCTAAGCGTGAAGTCGAGCTGAAGATCAAGCAGGAGGGCGAGAGAGCTATTCTCGAAACCAATGTTCACGGCGTGAACCACGAGCTTGTTAAGCTTCTTGGACGTCTGCGCTATAGAACGAGCTATAGACAGAACGTGCTTAACCACTCTATTGAAGTCGCTCACCTTGCAGGAATGATGGCGTCAGAGCTTGGCGTTGACGCAAATCTGGCAAGAAGAGCAGGACTGCTCCACGATATAGGAAAGGCTCTCAGCTATGAGATAGAAGGCTCGCACGTTCAGATAGGTGTTGACGTATGTAAGAAGTACAAGGAAAGCCCTGAAGTTATTCATGCTATCGAGGCTCACCATGGCGACGTTGAAACAAGAACTGTTGTTGCGGCACTTGTTCAGGCGGCAGACGCAATAAGCGCCGCTAGACCGGGAGCAAGAAGCGAGAACTATGAGAACTATATCAAGAGGCTCCAGAAGCTTGAGGAGATCTGCACGTCCTACGAGGGCGTTGAGAAATCCTTTGCTATACAGGCAGGCCGTGAGGTTCGTATCATGGTACAGCCTGAGAAGATCAACGATGAAAAAATGGTGCTCGTTGCTCGTGAGATCGCTAAGAGGATCGAAACTGAAATGGATTATCCGGGACAGATCAAGGTCAATCTTATCCGTGAGAGCAGAGCTATCGAATACGCAAAGTAAATTGTGTAAACAGCGGGCAGACTTTAGGGTTTGCCTGCTTTTTTTATTTCCCACTCTGTTTTTAATGAGGAATGAGGAGTGAGGAATGAGGAATTAAGGTATCGCCTGCGGCGATGTATTTTTAATTTTCAATCATAAAATAATAAAATATCTATGCTTTTTGGGGGATTTTTTATGTCAAAAGCCAAAGAGAAAAAAGAGAGCACTACCAATCAAGGTAAAAAGCACCTTTTCGGCAGTTCGGAAAAGTCGGATTTTATTCTGAATATGTCTGCCGAGTCTGCACAAAAGCTGTGCGGAGTTTACAGCATTATTGCTGTGCTTGTTCTGTGCGTTATCACAATTCCGTATTATTTCACACAGAATATCAAATACGGTATGGACGAAAGCGTCAACCGTACTCTTTATCTAAACGAAAAATTTATTTTCTTTATATCTGCCGCTGTGCTTGCGGTCGGCTTTGTGGGATTTATCATTTTCCTTATTGCCAACATGAAAAAGCAGGTGGAGCTTAAATACAATAAGAGCCTTATCGTACCACTTGCGGTGGTGCTTCTGTCGGTGATATCTTGCTTGCTTTCAGCGGATATCTTCACATCTTTCTACGGCTATCTCGACCGCTCCGAGGGTATGCTCACCATACTTGGCTATTGGGGACTTTTTGCCGCAGGAATGACAGTTACGGCTGACGACCGCAGGATAAAGCTTTCAGACTTTATCGTAGGAATAGGCGCATTTGAAGCTATCGTGGGAATTTTGCAGGCTATACCTGCCACCGCAAAAATAGTTCCAAACTATTTTAAAGAGATATTCTCGGGCTTCTCATCAGGCGGTATGACCTATACAAAGGAATATATCGCAACAGGCTTTTTGTGTACGCCTTTTGCATTGGCGGCAGTGCTTACAGTGATATCTGCCTTTGCACTTAATGGTATGCTCTATGATGATAAAAAGGCAAGAAAGATATTTTATGCTATCTCCCTTGCCCTTATGACAGCGGCTGATATCCTCGCCTGCGTTGTCCCTGCTATCTTGGGACTTGGTGCGGTTTATGTTATATCTCTTATTATTGCCGCTGTAAAGTCGGGCTTTGCAAAGGATAAGAAGCCTTTTATATCCTGCCTTGTGGCTTTTATAGTCGCAGGAGGGATCTTTGCTGGACTTTTCGCCTCAAACGAGTTCAGACTTATGGACGAGAAAATAATCATCCATGACAGTTTCGACAGACTTTCTATCACAGGCACAGGCAGAGGCGATGATACCGAACAGTGGATATATCCTTATCTGTGGGACGACGGAATGTATACTGCCGAGCAAAACCTTATCTGGGGAACCGGTCCAGACAACTGGGGAACGATATTCGAGTCGGGTGCTATAATAGACCGCTCTTATAATGAGTATATCGACCTTTTGCAGTCAAGAGGACTCATCATTTTCGCATTTACAATAGTATTCCTTATTATGACTATAGTAAAAATGTGCAAGCTCGTAGCAGGCTTTATGAAAGACAAAAACGGCTGGACGGGCTGTGCAATATCAGCGGCAGTGCTTTGCTATTTGATACAAGCCTTTTTCAACATAAGTTCTGTTACCTCATCACCATACTTCTGGATCGCGGCTGGACTTGTGTGGAGTTTCACAGCGGTAAAATCCAGTGCAAAGAAAAAGAGCTAACAAACCTATCTGTAGGGGCGGCCTTGGGTCGCCCGCTCTTTCTTCAATACATTGATAAAAAATTCGGACGCAGTAAAATGAGTCCGATTTTTTATGCCTTTTTTTGCAGACAATGATATAAACATATTAGCTTTTACATATATTGAAATATGACTATAGACCTGTGCCGAATTTTTTCGTCCATAAATAACGAGCGGATTTGAACGAACGAGAATAGGTGAGATCGCAAGAGATACAGTGAGCTAAATCAAAAAATCTGTTCACTGCTGACTTCCGCTGACTTCCCCGAACTTTGTCGGACTTTGCTAATTTGTAAGGCTTATGATATAATCATATTAAACCAAAGGACAGAAAGCCTTTGGTTAGACGGCAAGTCGAAAGGCTTTGTTTTATATGAAAGGAAAAAATCATGAGCAAAGAAAAGGTCATTGACATTTCAACAAGAAAAACAGGAAAGATCGTTGGCATTTGTGCGGCGGCAGTTGCGGCTATAATAGTGGTCGTATCCTCCGTGTCCATAGTTCCGGCAGGCTGTACGGGAGTTGTGACGACCTTCGGCAAGGTATCAGACACTGCGCTCAACGAAGGATTGCATCTGAAAGTGCCTTTTGCACAGCGTGTAACAACAGTGTCAAACAAGATACAAGTTTATCAGGCTGACGCTGACGCAGTTTCAAAGGACTTGCAGACTGTGAACTCTACCATAGCGGTGAACTTCCGAATAAAGTCGGCTTCTTCTGCAAGCATTTTCAAGAATATCGGCTCAGATTACGAGAACGTTATCCTTATGCCAACAGTGCAGGAATGTATGAAGTCGGTATGTGCAAAATATACGGCTGAACAGCTTATCACTGACAGAGCGCAGGTGGGCGAGGAAATAAAGGAACAGCTCGTTTCAAAGGTGGATGAATACGGTATCGAGATAGAGAAATTCAACATTGTGAATTTTGATTTCTCATCTGAATTTAATGAAGCCATAGAGGCAAAGCAGGTAGCAGAGCAGAATCTTTTGAAAACAAAGACCGAGCAGGAGCAGGCTATAGTTGTAGCTGAGGCGGAGGCTAAGAAAAAGGTTATTGCCGCAGACGCTGAGGCAACTTCCATAAAGACCAAGGCTGAAGCTCAGGCAGAAGCCAACAAGACTATCTCTGAATCTCTTTCAAACGAGCTTATAAAGTATCAGACCATCGATAAGTGGGACGGCGTTCTGCCTAAGGTTGCCAATGACGCAAACCCTCTGATATCTCTTGACCTTGACGAGCAGAAAACCGCTGAATAACGCTGATTCCTGACAGAACGGCTGTCAATCGTTAAAAACACCAATGAAAGGTATAAAAATATGTTTAAATGGACAAAAAAGAATTTTTTTTGAACGTTGTATGACATATTTCTTGACATGAAAAGCGTTTTCTGTTATCATAAATATATGTGAACATATTTTAGTTTTATGTAAAATATGGAGTTGGGAGGAGAAAAAATGTTGAAAAAGCTATACCGCACATTAGGCTTTGCACTTATTTCCTGCAATTTGTTTTTCACCCCTGTCATGGCGTATGCCGACAGCAGTGTGAGCGTGGGAACAAATATGTGCTTTGCTATACCGGGAGGACTTATAACAGGCTTTGTGCTTGTTTCAATGAGCCGCACAAAACAGAAAGCTACCAAGGCAGACAAATACATAAAGAGTAATCTTAAACTCACTGGGCGTAACGACACCTATCTGCGTACCACCACTGATAAGACTAAGATAAAAGACGATTGATAGGGGGTACGGAAAATGGCTGTTAATATTTCTTATAAATGCCCAAACTGCGGAGCGGAGCTTTTCTGGAGCGCTGACAAAAACTGCTGGGCATGTGAATACTGCGACGGACAGTTTACTTTGAAAGACCTTGAAGAAGCAGGCGGTGACGCTAAAAAGGCGGAGGAACTCAACAAGGATAACGTTGAAAAGCATGAAGAGGTCGATAAGGACGAGTATAAGGTTTCAAATGATGGCACAGTAGGAAGCGACCTTGTAAAATACACCTGCTCACACTGCGGAGCGGAGATAATCACTGACCGCTCAACTGCAGCAACAGTTTGCGTTTACTGCGGAAATGCGGTAATAATGGGAGAGCAGATAATAGACAATTTCTCCCCTGACTATGTTATACCTTTCAAAGTGCCGAAAACTCAGGTAATGGACGCTTTCCAAAAATTCAGCAAGAAGCCTCTTACACCGAAAGATTTCAACTGCGACAAGGTAGTGGACAAGATGCAGGGTGTTTATATCCCGTTTTGGCTCTATTCAGGAAACTGCGAAGGCTCTATTACTGCGGAGGGTATAAACACAAGAACATGGACTTCGGGAAATTACAGATACACTGAGAAAAAGTATTATTCAGTTTACAGAAACGGAACCCTCGATTTCAAAGCTGTTCCTGTGGACGCTTCTTCAAAGACTGACGATGACGCTATGGACTCTATCGAGCCTTTTGATTACTCGGAAATGACAGCGTTCAATCCGGGTTATCTTTCGGGATATCTTGCAGAGAGATATGATGATGATAAGGATAAGTGCCTGCCCAGGGCTAAAGAACGTATCGAGAACACAACTCGTGACGAACTTAGAAATACTTGTAACTACAACAGCGTAAACGTTCAGTCATATGAAAAGCACACCGAGATAAAGGACGTTAAATACGCTATGCTTCCAACATGGCTTTTGTATACAACCTATCAGGATAAGCCTTATTTCTTTGCAATGAATGGTCAGACAGGTAAATTTATCGGAAACCTGCCTATAAGCAAGGGAAAGCTTGCGGCTTACTCGCTTCTTGGTGGCGTGGGCGGATATATTATCGGAGCTATACTTCAGATAATGGGAATATTCTAGTAGGGGGTATCAGCTAAATGCCTGAAATATCAACGGCGCTTATAATAAAAATAATAGTTATAGCGGTCGCCATAGGCGGTGGTATAGCGGTGATATATTCTGTGAAAAAAGCGGTATCGAACACCATTGGCAGACAACTGAGCCGTGCCAACGACCTGCTAAGGACCATAAATGACGCAACTGAGGAAAGACAGAATAACGCCATGCAGTTTACTTATGTTGACCCTAATGTGGTGAACAACATAAAGAGAGATTTTCCTGACTATGATGAAAATATAGCAAGGAGCATAGTGGAAAACACTGTGATGAAGTATTTTCTTGTTATAAACGGAGAAGCAAGCGAGAATCAGCTTGAATACTGTACTGAAGCGTTCAAGCAGAGAGCAGCCACGATGGCAAAAGACAACTCCTCAACGGTTACGCCAAAGCATTATGACGATATACATATCCACAAGTCGCAGGTGGCGTCTTATCATAGAGATCATGACGCTGCAACGGCAAAGTTTCAGGTATCTCTTGAATACAAGCTCAACGGGATAAAGGCACAGCACATTTATGAGGCGGATTATTCATACTATCTTTCAATGGGGATAGAGGGCGAAAACGCCAGCCTTATATGTCAGTTCTGCGGAGCGCCTGTGGATACCGCAGGCTCGGTTTGTCCTTACTGCGGTTCTGAGATACACAGCTCTGTAGAGCGCACATGGAAAGTCAGCAGGATATCCATGCTGAGATAGACAAGTTTAAAACCCCTTGGGGTGAAATAATACAGACAACGAAAGGAATTTAACTATGGGACTTATTAAGATGTTTACATCAGCAGTCGGCTCAACATTTGCCGATCAGGTAGTAGAGTACTTCAGATGTGAGGATATGTCAACTAAGATACTCTGCCAGCCGGCTACTCTTGTTAAGAGAGGAAAGACTGTGAACAACGGTACAGAGGGCGTTATCTCAAACGGTTCACGCTTTGACGTTGCGGTAAATCAGGCGGCTTTGCTTATCGAGAACGGCAGAGTACACGATTTTGTTATCGGTACACAGGAAACAGCAGGTCAGTATAAGTATGATTCAACTGTATCTCCGTCACTTCTTGGCGGCGGCTGGGGCGACCTTGGCGCTTCTATCAAGGAGATAGGCAGAAGATTTACAGCAGGTGGTCAGGCTATGAACACCATGCGTCTTATCTACATAAACCTCAGACCTCTGCCTGGAAACAAGATCGGTTTCGGCAAGATACCTTTCAGAGATGGCGAGATGAACCTCACTCTTAACGCACAGGGTCATGGTCAGTATGAGCTTCAGATCGTAAACCCTATGAACTTCTATGAGAACGTTGTTCAGAACGTAAATAAGGTACTTACTGTTGACAGCCCTGACGGCGTGGCAGTTCTCGGCCAGCTTAAGGCTGACATGACACCTAAGTTCCAGAAGGCTCTTACAAGGATATCCGCTCAGAAAATACCATACGATCAGCTTGGTCTTTATCCTGATGAGCTTGCTGAAGCAATGAATGCAGAGCTTGAAGAAAAGTGGGCTGCAAAGGGTGTTAAGATAACAAGCCTTGCTATTGAGCTGAACGTGGACGAAGAGTCAAAGCAGAGGATCGCAAAATTCCAGGAGGCAAAAACTGTTGGAAGTGATCCTTCAATGCTCTATGCTATGGACAGAATGTCTATCAACAAGGCAAGAGAGGCAGCGGCAAGCAACGCAAACGGTGTTATGGCAGGCTTTATGGGCATGGGCATGGCAGGCGGCATGATGGGTCAGCCAATGGACGCAACAATGTATCAGCAGCAGATGCAGCAGAACATGATGAATCAGCAGGCTGCACAGGCAGCTCCACAGCAGGCAGCTCCAGCAGCTGCACCAACACAGGCTGCACCTGAGAACGGCTGGACTTGCGCTTGCGGAACGACAAACACAGGAAAGTTCTGCGCAAACTGCGGACAGCCTAAGCCTGAGCCAAAGCCGGCAGCAGACAGCTGGAAGTGTTCATGCGGCACAGAGAACACAGGAAAGTTCTGTGCAAACTGCGGTTCACCAAAGCCTGAGCAGCCAGTAGGCTGGACTTGCTCATGCGGAGCAGTAAACAAGGGCAAGTTCTGCGCTGAGTGCGGAAAGCCAAAGCCTGCATCAGAGCCGCTTTACAAGTGTGACAAGTGCGGCTGGGAGCCTGAAGATCCGAAAAATCCTCCTAAGTTCTGCCCGGAATGTGGAGATCCGTTTAACGATAACGATATTCAGAAATAATTCTTATAGTTATTTTGAGCCGTCCTGCGGAATGCGGGGCGGTTCTTTTTTTGTGGGGCGATGTTCGGAAATGTGTCGGTTTATATAGTTTGTTTACATATGAAATATTGAAATCATCACGGATATGTGATATAATATATAGCGTATGATATTTTATATGGGTCTTTACCGATATACTAAAAATTTTTCCGAAAGGACTTGATCTAAATGCTGTCAGATATCGAAATCGCAAAGCAGGCGAAAATGCTCAAAATTGGGGAGGTCGCTGCTAAGCTCGGCATCTCAGAAGATGAATATGAGCCTTATGGTCACTACAAGGCTAAGCTTTCTGAGTCGCTTTATGCTAAAACAAAAAATGATCCGGACGGTAAGCTTATTCTTGTTACCGCTATAAACCCTACGCCTGCAGGAGAGGGCAAGACCACTATTTCCGTTGGATTGGCTGAGTCTATGAACAAGATAGGCAAGAAAGCTATGCTCGCTCTGAGAGAACCTTCTCTTGGCCCTGTTTTTGGTATCAAGGGCGGTGCGGCTGGCGGCGGATACGCTCAGGTCGTTCCTATGGAAGACATCAATTTGCACTTCACAGGAGATATGCACGCTATAACTGCGGCTAACAACCTGCTCTGCGCCCTTATCGACAACCATATGCAGCAGGGAAACGAGCTTCACATTGACCAGAGAAGGATACTTTTCAAGCGCTGCCTTGACATGAATGACAGAGCGCTGAGAGATATTGTTATCGGTCTTGGCTCAAAGGTGAATGGTATTCCTAGAGAAGATTCTTTCCAGATAACTGTCGCTTCTGAGATAATGGCTATTCTTTGCCTAGCTTCCGATCTGGCTGACCTTAAGGCTAGAATTGAGAAGATACTCGTTGCTTACACAACTGACGGAAAGCCTGTTTATGCTAAGGATATAGGCGGTTGCGGTGCTATGACTGCTTTGCTGAAAGACGCTCTGAAGCCTAACCTTGTTCAGACGCTTGAGAACAATCCTGCTCTTATCCACGGCGGTCCATTCGCTAATATCGCTCACGGCTGTAACTCAGTAAGAGCCACAAAGCTTGCTTTGAAGCTTGCTGACTACACTATCACTGAGGCTGGCTTCGGCTCTGACCTTGGCGCTGAGAAATTCTTTGATATTAAGTGCAGATACGCTGGTCTTAAACCAAGTTGTGTAGTTCTGGTGGCTACTGTAAGGGCATTGAAATACAATGGCGGTGTTCCGAAAACTGAGCTTACTAACGAAAATGTTGAGGCTCTCGAAAAGGGTATCGTAAACCTGAAAACTCATATTGAGAATATGCACAAGTTCGGTGTGCCTGTAGTGGTGGCTATAAATAGATTCCATACTGATACTGAGGCTGAGCTGGCTGTTATCGAGAGAGTTTGCGGTGAAATGGGTGTTGAGTTCTCACTGGCTGAGATATTTGCTAAAGGCTCTGAGGGCGGTATCGACCTTGCGGAGAAGGTTTGCAAGACTATCGAAACAAAGCCGTCTGAGTTCAAGCCGCTTTATGACGAGAAGCTGCCTATCAAGGATAAGCTTGATATACTTGCGAAAGAGATATACCGTGCAAACGGCGTGATCTATACAAAGCAGGCTGAAAAGGCTATAAAGGAGATCACTGACCTTGGATTCGGGGATATCCCTGTTTGCGTGGCTAAGACGCAGTATTCACTGTCTGACGACCCGACAAAGCTTGGAAAGCCTGAGAATTATGAGATAACAGTAAGAGATGTAAGGCTTTCAGCCGGTGCAGGATTTGTGGTAGCTTATACGGGCGATATTATGACAATGCCTGGTCTGCCTAAGAAGCCTGCGGCTTATAATATCGATTGCGATAATGAGGGCAATATCTACGGATTGTTCTAAGCCGTTTAAGTGAGGAGCAGGGGGTTAAATAAGGAATGAGGAATGAGGAATTGGCATAGCTGAACCGAGCCGATCATTCAGAACCGAGCGTAGCGAGCACTAAAACGCAGGCTCAAGCCCGGCGTTAGAGGGCTTGTGGGTTCTTAGGGCAAAGCCCTAAGCGGAGTATGAGGCAGAGCCTCATTCGGCGTAAGCCGACTAGGTGCAGATTTAATGAAAAAAAGCATGCAAAAGTTGTGCCTTATCACAAAGTAATATCGGAGTGAAAAATCTGCACCGCCTACCCTCTCCCTTAGCAAATGTAACCCCGCAAAGAGCATAGCGATTTTGCGGCGGAGCAAACTATCCTGAAACATTGTAGGGGCGAACAGCGTTCGCCCGTGTGTGCAGAGTGGCGTGATATTCAGAAATGCGACAGCCCGTTCGGAGGGGTAATGCCATGATTGTCATATTCTTGATGTCGAATTATTCGGGCGACATTGTTGTGATATTCTCCGTTAATTCAACGGACGAGAAATAACGGGACGCCGAGGGCGTCGTCCCCTACAGATGTGATAGGATAGTTTTTATGGTTATTCTAACCATGTTGTTACCGTTGGCTTGTTACTTCGGCGGGCAAGCAAATGTGTTTTGATAGCAAGTGAAAATATACGAACCGAGGTGAGCGGCAGTGACAGATACAGCGGTGAAAAAGAGTGCGGAAAGTGTGAAAATGCCTGAGAACGGCAAGAAAAAACACCTATCTTGGCAGGTCATTGCCTGCGTTTGCCTTGTGGCAGTCAGCGTGGTGCTGAACGTGGTCGCCTGGAAAAGTACGGCGTTCTGCGACTGGTATACGGCACACGTTTTTCCAATTTGGGAAAATACATATGGCAGGCTCACTTCGCTGTTGCCGTTCTCTTTTGGCGAACTGCTTATTGCGGTAGCAGTTTTCGGTATTCCGCTTTCGCTGGTGGCTATGCTGGTGCTTGTGATAGTCAGAAAAGGCAAGAGAAAGAAAACTGCGAAAATTTTCGGGCTTGTTTATATGTGGATAGTCACTTTTGTGGTGACGGTGCAGACCTTTAACTGCTTTGTTCTTTATCATTGTTCAAGCTTTGCAGAGCTTAACGGCATACCAACGGAACAGCACACCAGGACGGAGCTTGAAGCTCTTGGCAACAAGCTTGTTATGGAGATAAATGCGCTTAGCAAAGAGGTGGAGCGTGACAGCGAGGGAAAATTCGTGCTGACCGCTGACCTTGACAAGACGGCTCAGGAGGCCATGCGTGGGCTTGGAAGCGAATTTAAAAACCTCGGGGGCTTTTATGTAACTCCGAAAGCTATAAAATGCTCGTTCTTTATGAGCCAAATGGACCTTATGGGCATCTATTTCCCGTTCTCTATGGAGGCTAACTACAATCAGGATATGTATAAGGCGAAGCTTCCTGACACCATTTGTCATGAGCTTGCTCATACGAAAGGCTACATTCAGGAGGACGAGGCGAACTTTATCGCCTTTATGGCGTGCGACAGATCGGATAATGCGGATTACCGCTATTCGGGCTATCTGGCGGCGCTTGGCGAGGTTAGAAACAAGATTTTTGACTACGCTTCTGACGATAAGAAGATAGAATTTGACAGCTCTATCTGCGACGAGGTGTGGGCTGATATGGAAGCAAACTGGGACTACTGGCGGAGCGTTGACGAGGCTAAGGACACTGTTTTCGACAGCGAGGCAGTGGGGGAGATATCTGACAAGGCAATGGAAAAATCTCTGAAGCTCAACGGCGTTGAGGACGGCAAGCAGTCCTATGGCAGAATGGTGGATCTTATGCTAAACTACTTCAAGGACAAGGGTGAGCTGTGATGAAAATTCTTGTGGTCATTCTGTTTCTCGGGATAATGCTCAGTTCATGCGGAAACAAGGCGGACAGTGAAAGGCTCAATGATTCGGCTTTTACCACTACTGCGGAAAGCTCTGTGGTGGATAGTGACAGCATGGAAGTTGATGAAAGCTCGCAGGTCGGTGATGAGAGCGGTATTCAGGGCGACAGCTCGGAGGACGATATGAAGTGGCGGCTTTTTGAGGACACTTATAAGGAAACTGACAGCGGCAGGGCTGCGGAAAATTATGCTCACAACAAGGGCATAAAGATAGAGGGCTTTGTGAAATATGGGCAGGAAAATCCCCCTGTGTGCGATCTGATGCTTGGCGAATCCAGGTTCGCAGGGGTAGGCTGTGAGGTCATTGCGGCTTATAATTATCTCACATACGAGGGGTTTGAGCCTGATATGGCAAAGCTTGCTTATGATTTTGAGAAAAATGCTCTTATTGCGGCAGACGGGTCGCTGGGGTCTAATCCTAGGAAAATAAGCGGTCTTTTTAAGGCAATGGGAGTGGGATACAAAAGATTTTATAAGGCTGATGAGGCTCAGGCGGCTGTTGACAATGGCAAGCCTGTGATAGTTTCTTACCATATCGGGTTGAATATTTTCAGCGGTATCCACACGGTTTTCGCTGTTAAAGAGGAGGGCAGGCTGTATGTTTACAACTGCTACAATTCAGCGGCGGACAAGACAGAGGTGGAGAGCATTTATCAGCTTATGAATAAAAACAGCCTTTTTATTGTGGGCTACACGGAAGATGACGGTCAAATGAGGTGATAGGTTGACAAAGGTATACAAAACATCATCTGCGGCGGAAACTATCGCTTTGGGTGAGGAGATAGGCAGACGGCTGAAAGGCGGCGATCTTATCGCTTACAGCGGTGGTCTTGGTGCAGGAAAGACTACTATTACCAGGGGAATTTCTATTGGCATGGGACTTGGCGACGAGGTGACTTCGCCCACGTTCGCACTGGTGAACGAATACCGTGGGGACAGGCTCAGCCTTATACACTTTGATATGTACCGCATAAATTCGGCGGACGATCTGGAAACTACAGGCTTTTTTGACTACATGGACGAAGACACTGTGCTTGCGGTGGAATGGTCGGAGAATATTGCTGAGGAGCTTCCTGAGGACGCTTTGAGGATAGACATACAGCGCATTGACGAGGACAGCAGGGAGATAAGCATAACTGCACCTGAGGGAGATGATAGATTTGAAGATATTAGCTATTGACACAAGCGGAAAGGTCGCTTCAGTGGCGGTGACGGACGGAGAGAAGCTTCTTTGGGAGAAGTCTGTTTACACAAAGCTCACTCATTCCCAGGTGATATTGCCTATGGTGAAGCAGGCACTAGAGGAAACAGGGCTTACTTATACTGACCTTGATTGTGCGGCTATTGCAAAGGGTCCGGGGTCGTACACTGGGCTTAGAATAGGCGTGGCGGCTGTAAAGGGAATGTGCTTTGGCTGTGAGAGCTTAAAAAGCGCAGGAGTTTCCACTTTGCTTTCGCTGGCGTACAATTGCATAGATTTTGAGGGCAGGATAATTTCTGTTATGAGGGCAAGGCCTAAGATAGTTTACGCAGGCGAGTTTCAGTGCAAAAACGGAGTTGTCACGAGGATATCCGCTGACAGAGTTTGCCCTGAGGAGGAAGTTTTTTCGGGAGAGTTTACTGAAAAGACAATGCTTGTGGGTGACTGTGCGGCAGAGATAAAGGCGAAATATTTCGCTGACAACGAAAATGTTCAGCTTGCAAGCTATGTGAACAGGCTGCAGAGGGCTTCGTCACTGTGTCTTGCGGTGGAGGCTCAGCCTGAGATAATGGTTTCGGCGGACAGGCTGGAGGTATCATATTTGCAGGCTACAAAGGCGGAAAAGGATAAGGCACATAGGGATAAATAGGAGGAAATTAATATGAAAATTGCTATTGGATGCGACCATGCAGGTCCTGAGCTTAAGGCGGAGATATTGGCACATTTGGACGAAAAGGGTGTGGAATACACTGATTTTGGTATTCAGGCAGGAGAGAAAGTGGACTATCCTGACAAGGCAAAGGAAGTTTGCGAGAAAGTGGCTTCGGGCGAATACGAAATGGGAATACTCATATGCGGAACTGGTATTGGAATGTCAATGAGCGCAAACAAGATAAAGGGAATAAGAGCGGCTTGCTGTTCGGACTATTTCTCTGCTAAGTATACAAGAGCGCATAATGACGCAAACGTGCTTTGCATTGGTGCGAGAGTGCTGGGTGCAGGCTTGGCTATCGAGCTGGTGGACGTTTTCCTTGAAACGGAGTTTGAGGGTGGCAGACATCAGAGAAGAGTGGATAAGATCTCTGAGCTGGAGAAGTAGTTAGGAGTGAGGAGTTAGGAGTGAGAAATTAAGGTATCGCCTGCGGCGATGAATTATTTTTCTGACTTTTTTGCTTTATGGAGCAGGGCGGCTTGCTGTTGCCCTGCTTTTTTATGGGTACAAAAACGGCTGGCAAGCTTTTCGCCTGTCAGCCGTTTCTATATTGGGGTTTGTATCTTTAGGTAAAAACCGTAATGGCAAGGTTTTTATTAGATAGCGTCAAATGCTTCGCTGAGATCGTAGATGATATCGTCAATATGCTCTGTACCGATAGAAAGTCTGATAGTGTTTGGCTTGATGCCCTGATCTGCAAGCTCTGCTTCGTTAAGCTCTGCGTGTGTTGTTGATGCCGGGTGGATAACCAGTGACTTAACGTCTGCTACGTTTGCGAGGAGTGAGAAGAGTTTCAGGTGGTCGATGAAGTTCTGAGCTGTCTTTGCGTCGCCCTTTATCTCGAATGTGAAGATAGAACCACCGCCGTTAGGGAAATACTTCTTGTAAAGTGCCTGCTGGCTTGGATCGTCTGATACTGAAGGGTGATTTACCTTTTCTACCTTTGGGTGCTTGTTAAGGAAATCAACTACCTTAAGTGCGTTCTCAACATGACGTTCAACTCTCAGCGAAAGTGTTTCAAGACCCTGCAGGAAGATGAATGCGTGGATAGGTGAAAGTGTGGCACCTGTATCACGGAGAAGGATCGCACGGATACGAGTTACAAATGCTGCGCCAGGGGCTGCGTCTGCAAAGCTTACACCGTGGTAGCTTGGGTTTGGTTCTGTGAGCTGTGGGAACTTGCCTGACTTCTTCCAGTCAAACTTGCCGCTTTCAACGATAACACCGCCGATTGTTGTGCCGTGACCGCCGATGAACTTTGTTGCAGAATGGATAACGATATCTGCGCCGTACTCGATAGGTCTTACGAGATATGGAGTAGCGAATGTGCTGTCAACGAGAAGTGGGATATTGTGTGCGTGTGCGATATTTGCGATAGCTTCGATATCAACTACGTCTGAGTTAGGGTTGCCAAGAGTTTCGATATAGAGAGCCTTTGTGTTCTCCTTGATAGCCTTTTCAAAGTTAGCCGGGTCAAGCGGATCGACAAATGTTGTTGTGATGCCGTAATCAACAAGAGTGTGTGCAAGCAGGTTATATGTGCCGCCATAGATGTTCTTTGCAGCTACGATATGATCGCCTGCAAGGGCTACGTTCTCGATAGCGTATGTTACTGCTGCTGCGCCTGATGCAACTGCAAGAGCTGCTGTGCCGCCCTCGAGAGCTGCGATACGTCTTTCAAAAACGTCCTCAGTTGGGTTTGTAAGTCTGCCGTAGATGTTGCCTGCGTCCTTAAGAGCAAATCTGTCAGCGGCATGCTGTGAGTTATGGAAAACGTATGATGATGTCTGATAAATAGGAACGGCTCTTGCATCTGTTACAGAGTCTGCTGTTTCCTGACCAACGTGGAGCTGGAGTGTTTCAAATTTAAGATTTCTTTCGTTTATTGCGCTCATTTTAAATTACCTCTTTCATTAAATTGATGTTTTTTAAATCCGATAAAAATTTTTGATACTGAACTTTCTGCTGATCTTAACAGCAACACATACAGCACATACACATTCGTGAATCGTACGCTGTTTTCAGTTTCAGTATTTTTACACTCATTTTCAACGCCTCATTTCAAATTCATATTAATCCTAGTCGTTTAGTATGTTTTAGCGTATCTATACTATACCACACCCATAGAGGAATGTCAATAGGTTTAAGATGATTTTTCGCATTTTTGTGAAAACTGATATTAATTCTATCAATTTAGTAGGATTTAAGGGCAAAATGCACAAGGGGAAGTGAGAAATGAGGAATGAGGAATTGGCAAAGCTGAACAGAGTTGTGCTAAAGTATGAAGTAAAAGACAGCACCGAGTGTAGCGATTTTGCGGTGGTAGGAAGTTGCCCGAAATATTGTAGGGGGCGACGCCCTCGGTGTCCCGTTCGGAAGGGCAATGCCGTGTTTTCGCTGTTTGTTATTAAATTTGTATAAAACTATCGTTTACCGACGCCTTATAATTGTATACCGAAATAAATATTTTTGGTTGACAATAGGTTCGGTATGTGATACAATATTAATTGTCAAATAAAAAGTAAAGGATAGGTTTACAATGAATAACAATGCTAAAAACAAAACAAAACAAATAGTCGGTATCGGAGTTATGACGGCTATAATCGCTGTGCTTTCGCAGATAACTATTCCGCTTCCTACTCACGTTCCTGTTACGCTCCAGACTTTTGCTGTGGCTCTGGCAGGATATTTTCTCGGCTGGAAGGGCGGTGCTGTGTCTGCTCTGGTCTATGGTCTGCTTGGTGCTATAGGCGTGCCTGTATTCGCTGGCTGGTCAGGCGGTTTTTCCGTTATCGTAGGATATACAGGCGGATTCATTTACGGATTTATCGTTATGGCTCTTCTTTGCGGTCTTGGCGCAAAGTTCTGCTCTGACAAGATAAGCGGTAAGGTCATCGCTATCGTGCTTGGTATCGCAGGTCTTGCTTGCGACCACCTGCTCGGTGCTATCCAGTACGCTATCGTTGCTAATATCTCTATTGGCAAGTCTATCCTTCTTGTATCAGTTCCTTATCTTGTAAAGGACGTTATCTCTGTTGTTGCTGCTTACCTTATCAGCATCGAGCTTGTAAGCAGACTTGCAAAGACAGGTTGCTATGCTTACAAGAGAGCCTGAGCTTAGATTTCATCATCTGCTGTGCCTGCCGCTTTTTCAGGGAAAAGGCTACAGTGACGGTTTTTCAGTGAATATGCAGTCTGTGAAAGACAGATTGGAGAGCGAGGACACTGCGGTGCGGTTTGTGTGCAGCGGAGATATGATATGTCAGCACTGCCCAAACAGGACGGAGGACGGTTGTTTGCTTGACGGCTGTGGCGGAACGGTGGCACAGAAAGACAGCGAGGTTTGCAGACTTTCTGAGATAGAATGTCACTCGGTGGAGAATTATCGCAGTGCGCTGACAAGGCTGAGAAGCAAAATGGATAAGAATGCGTTTGATATACTATGCTCGGAATGTCGCTGGGCAAAGCTTGGTTTGTGCAGCTTTGAAAAGTGGCGTGAGGGCGTTGATGGATTGCTTTCTTCGTGACAGGTCACGTCTGTCATTTTTTACACATAAGTACAGCTCCTGAGAAGAAACTCGGGAGCTGTACATTTTTTTGCTTATTCTTCACTTGCCTGATATGCGGATAGGAATTTCTCGTAGATATCGGGATAATGTTTTTTTAGTCTTACAGGCTTAAGGTCGGGGGTGGTGAAGCAGTGGGAGGTGTGGGCAAGGCAGGCTGTTTTCTGAGTGGTAAGGTCAAAGACCTCGTAGTCAAGCTCATAGGCACAGCCGTTGAACTTTGACAGCTTACAGCGCACTTCAAACTCATCTCCGAAACGGACGGGATATTTATAGTGCGTTTCAACAGAGAGGACAGGGGAGACTATCCCTCTTGCCTCTATCTCGTGGAAAGGGCAGCCAAGCTGTTCCATAAGGTCAACACGGGCTTCCTCAAGCCAACGGACGTAGTTGGAATGGTGGATTATATCCATGCGGTCTGTTTCATAATAAAAGGCTTTTCTTTTGTATGGGGTAAGTGTCATTTTATGTCCTTCTTTCTGTGTGTTGTGTGGGTGTGATAAAAATAGCGGGCGACCAATGGCCGCCCCTGCTTGCTTATGAATTATTCAAGCCATATGAAGTTGTTATCGGAGTTCACAAAGTCCATATTATAAAGGAAAATGACCTTTGTTATGCCTTTGTCTTTTACATACTCGCTGACGGTCTTATCCATGATGTGGTAATAACGCATATCTATCATTGTGATGTGCTTATACTTGTCGGCAAAGTATGGCATAACTGTGTTTGCGTAGCTGTCCTTTATAATAAGGACGTGTTCATCGCTTTCACCGTTCGTTTCTATCTCAGTAAGGGCAAAATTTCCGCCCATGAATGTGGAGTATTTATCCTTTTTGGTCTTGAATGAATCGTCAAAAAGGGTGTCTGTTTGTTTGTTTTCTTCAACATAATTTACCTTTACGCTGTTGTCAGGGTTTGTGTAGAAGTGCATTTCGTCAGCAGCGGAGAAGTCTGTCGGGGCTTTTGAATAGAGTGTGCCATGAAAGTCCTTTACAGTTTCTATATTGTAGGATACCTGTGGGATATCTTCATTCATGGCCGTCATAAGTGCGTCAAATCCCACTTTTGCGCCCTCGGCTGTCCAATGGTGGTCGGTCTTATAGAAAACTTGTGTGGACTTTGCGGCGTCTTTGAGCTGGTCATATGGGAAGCAGAGGTTTATCCTGTCGCTGAGGATAGAGCTTATATACTTTTCGCTTTCAAGCTGATCGTCGGTCTGTGTGACCGCAGGGAGCTTGTCTGACATAACGGAAACTGCATTCGGCACAAGAAGAAAGCTTACGTCAACGGATTTATCGAGGCTGTCAGCAAAATCGTTAAGACAGCTTATATTTTTCTCGATAAGAGGTCTGTTTTCCTGATAGTCTTGGAGATAATAGCCGTCCTTGCCGAAATATACACCGTTCTGATAGTTTTTCAGAAGCGTGCGGTCGGTGACTGTTTTAAGACTCACAAGCTGGTCTTTCATGAATATCTGATCGGACATATAGCTTTCGATATCCGATGTGAACTCGCCTTTTTCAAGCTTTTTCCATGAAAATTCAGGGGCTTGCTGGAGATAGCGGTTCTCGTTTTCGGAGAATTCACGATCCTCGGAAATAAAGCTTGCCACTGCAAATCCGAATATGAACAGCAGAAAGCACACTATCATAATATAGTTTTTAAGTTGTTTTTTCATATCTGCCGTCCTCCTTTAAAATCTGAAATACAGGAACGGATTGAATGAATTACCTGCAAGGTAGGCGGTGGAAACTGCCAAAAGTGTTAATGCGAACAGCGGTTGGAGTATACAGCCGCATATCTCAGGACACTTGATCTGAAGCTTCAAGGCGAGCTTTTTAGGAAGCTGTGTTGAAGCTATCACAAGTATTACTATTGTTACTGCATACTGTGCGAGCCAGAACACTGTTTGGTGATTTATGAGAGGAAGTCCCCCTGCGCCGAACATATTTTTGAAGTTCTGTGTAAGCTTGCCGAAGTCCTCATAGGAGAAGATGCCCCAGCCTATGACTATAAAAAGAAGTGCATAGAGGTGCTGGAAAAATGCAGGTATCTTTTTCAGGGCTTTTCCCAAGAAAAGCTTTTCACATAGGAGTATCACACCGAAGTACACGCCCCATAGCATAAAGTTCCAGTTTGCACCGTGCCAGAAGCCTGTGAGAAACCATACTATCATGATGTTAAGGCACTGTCTTGCTTTGCCCTTGCGGTTGCCCCCAAGTGGGATATAGACATAATCTCTGAACCAGCTTGAAAGGGACATATGCCAGCGTCTCCAGAAGTCTGTGATAGAGGTGGAGATGTAAGGGTAGTTGAAGTTCTCGAGGAAGTCAAAGCCGAACATTTTGCCAAGACCTATCGCCATATCGGAATAGCCTGAGAAGTCAAAGTATATTTGGAAGGTATAGGCTATTATGCCCAGCCAGCTTGCGGCAACGCTCAGTTCAGATTGTGCTGAGTTTGAGATAGTGTCGAAAAGCTCGCCGATAGTATTTGCGAGAATGACTTTTTTGCCAAGACCTATGGAAAATCTCCACACGCCCTGTGCAAAATGCTCTATGCTCTCGTTACGCTTTTTGAGCTGTTCTGCAACGTCGATATATCTGACGATAGGACCTGCGATAAGCTGTGGGAAAAGGGCAACATAGGTGGCAAGGTCAAGGAAGTTCTTCTGACTTCTTACTTCGCCCTTATAAACGTCGATAACGTAGGAAAGGGTCTGGAAGCTGTAGAATGAGATACCGATAGGGAGGGCAAGACCCAAGGTCTTTATCTGCGTGCCGAAAATGCTGTTTGCCGCACCGATGAAAAAGTCGGTATATTTAAAAAACAGAAGAAGCCCGATGTTCCACACCACCGCTCCTATAATTGCGATGAGCGGAGTGTATTTTTTTGCGTTTTTACGCTGTTTGTCTGCCAATAGTCCTGTTATATATGCAACGATAGTGGAAGCTATCATGAGGACGATATAAACAGGTTCGCCCCATGCGTAAAACACAAGGCTGAAGATAAACAGCACCAGATTGCGTGTTATGCGTGGGACGATATAATACGTTATCAGTACAATAGGCAGGAAAGCGAACAGAAATGTTGTACTTGAAAAAAGCATATATTTATTACTCCTAGCCTATTATCTCTTTTGCTTTATCGTTGTCGTTTGAAAGACAGAGGTAAACATAATTGCCGTTGGTTACAAGAACAGGGTCATTAAGCTTTGTCATTTCCTCCGGAACATAGTTTTCAAAAACCTTTTTCTGGCTTTCGACTCTTGCTGTAAGAGTATCTGCGATAGCCTTTGCACTGTCTGCGTCCTTGGCTTCAAAGCAGTCTATCTCCTCGGCTGTTCCTCCTGATGAGCTTACATAGACCTTAGCCTTTGTATAGCTGTCTGCTGATATGCCGATTATCTTTTCTATCTTTGCCTCGTCAAGCTCTGCGAGCTCGTCCTTGAACTCTATGCCGTTCTTGAGCTTGTCCGCAACGGCTGTTACGTCAACGCTTTCGTTTGTCTGAGCGGCTGCCGCTGAATTTGCGGAGTTTGCTGTGCTGCTGTCAGAGTCTGAACCGCAGCCTGTAAGTGCTGCTGTGCCAATGCACATAACTGCCATAAGAGTGCAGAGTATCTTCTTTGTTTTCATAATTCTTCTTTCCTTTCTTATGTGTTGTCGATTATATAGTTGAGCCACTTGTCGCAGTATTCGCTCATAAGGTGTATTCCGTCTGAGGAGGCTTTCTCCGGAAGAGTGCCGTCTGCGCCTGCTACAGCGGAGGTACAGTCAAGGTAATTTATACCTGTCTGCTGTGCCACCTCTGAGATAGCCTGATTGAATGTGGCTACATTTGTGTTATTTATGGCGTCGCCCTGCAAGCTTCTTGAAGCTGTTACAGGGAGGATAGATTCAGCATAGATAACAGCGTCAGGCTGTATCTCCTGAATTTTTGTGATAAGCTGTGTATAATAATCCTTGAAGGTGTCGATATAAGGCCAGCCAAGCTCGTTAGTGCCGAGGTTTATATACACTCTGCCATATTGTCTTTCTCCAAGAGCGTCGATAACAGTGCCTGCATTGCCGTTTGAAAGGGTGATGTTCTGGTCTGTCATAACGGTGTCAATGTGCATTCCCACAGAGCAAAGGAATGTTGCTTTTGGCTTATCGCAGTTGTTTTGCAGACCAACTGTTCGTGAGTCGCCTATGAAAACTGCGTCGGAAAGGTCGTCGGCGTCATCATGGTCAACTGAGCTGTCAGTAAGGCTTTCGTCAATGCCGCTCTCATCGACCGTGCTTTCTGCCAGAGAAGAGCTTTCTGCCTTGCTCTCGGAGCTTTCGTTCTCTGCCACAGAGCTTGAAGCTGACATCTTCTTTGCTTCCACAGCCCTGCTGTTGCCGCTTCCTGCATGGAAGCCCCATATTGCCGCAAATGCTATGCACACAAGACAACTCAATGACACTATGCTTTGCTGTGCTGTGGCTCTTTTTTTTCTTATATTTTTCAAATTGCTACCGTGTTGGCTCTCCATTATACTACCTCTTATATTATCTCTCCTGACCTGCAAAAATGCAGACCCGTTTCAAAGATTATCATAACACATTTTACAGCCTTTTTCAAGTGCTTTTTAGTCGAATTAAGGATTTTCTTCACTTTTTACAAACTGACGCAAAAAAGTCGGGAGAATTTGTTCTGCCCGACTTATTGTTGACAAATTATTCTGTTTTATTTGTTTGAAAAAGTTTTATTTCCAAAGCTTTTCAGGATAAACGCCAGCCTCTATAAGCTTTGCGATATCGGCTTTAACGGTTGGCTTATCCTCTTTATATGTAACGCCGAACCACTTATCGTGAGTTTCCAGGAGCTTGCAGTCTGCAACACCTGTTTTTATCATTGTATCGATACCCGCAGGAAGGAGAAACTCCGCTGTCAGGCTGTCTTTATTTTCTTTCATAAAGTCTGTGAACATACCATTGAGCTTATCTATAAAGCCGTCAGGGCAAGCCCACATATTCATTGACACATAGCAGTTCTCGTCAAGCTCGGCTGTTTCTTCCTTGCCTGAATAGACCTTGCCGTCATTCTCACGGCGGATATTGTAGGTTTCAACAACGTCTGTGAGCATAGAGTCTTTCACTTCACAGACGCCTCTGTTCACTGCACCGAAGTCGCTTAGAGTGTTTTTCAGTATGAAGCCTGCCATGCCGAGATGAAGCTTTTTGCGATCTGAGTTTTCATTGCAGAGAAAATCGTGGAGCCTCACAAAAGCTTCCTTGCCGTAAAAATCATCAGCGTTTATTACTGCGAAAGGCTCATTTATAACGCCCTTGCAACAGCAGACTGCGTGACCGTGACCCCACGGCTTAACACGTCCCTCAGGTACGGAATAGCCCTCCGGAAGACAGTCAAGCTCCTGATAAACGTAATCTATCTTGACGTATTTTGAGATACGGTCGCCTATCATTTTATCAAAGGCATCACGGATATCCTTTCTTATAATGAATACGACCTTGTCAAAGCCTGCCTCAACGGCGTCATAGATAGAATAATCCATTATTATCTCGCCGTTTGGTCCGAAAGGTTCAAGCTGTTTTATGCCGCCTTTGAAGCGACTTCCAAGACCTGCGGCAAGTATGCAAAGGGTACAACTCATAATTTTTTATCTCCTTGTTCTTTGTTCTTTGATTTCTCAGTTTAATTTTATTCTATTTCTTAAAATTATATTAACATTATGCCATACTTTAAAGTAAATGTCAAGAGATTTTGACATTTTTATTCAGTTTTTTGCGATGCTTTTCTGCGTATTTTACATCTTTCTCACACTTGACAGGGTGATACTAATGTGATATACTGATATGACAAAAATCAAATAATATCCCTGAAAAGGGCGGAGGATGATATAAATGGCTAAGACGGCTTTGGTAACAGGCGCAAGCTCGGGAATTGGCAGAGAGATAGCGAGAGATCTATCTGCAAGGGGCTTTCGTGTTATACTCAGCGCAAGACGTGAGGAAAGGCTCAGAGAGCTTGCGGAGGAGCTTGGTGACAATACAAGGGTGATAGTTTGCGACGTTTCCGACAGGGAAGAATGTCTGCGGCTTTATGAGGAAACAAAGAACGAGAAGATATCAGTGCTTGTGAACTGCGCAGGCTTTGGTGCAGTGGGCAGCTTTGACAAGCTTCCTCTGGACACTGAGCTTAAAATGATAGACACCAACGTTACGGCGGTGCATATGCTTACAAAGCTGTTTTTGAAAGACTTTGTTGCCGCTGACAGGGGTTATATAATGAATATAGCTTCCTCGGCAGGGCTTATGTATGGTGGCCCTATGATGGCAACATACTATGCTTCAAAGGCTTATGTTGTGAGCCTTACCAGCGCAATATATGAGGAGTTGAGGGCGAGAAACAGCAGGGTACACGTTTGTGCGGTATGCCCGGGGCCTGTGGATACGGAGTTCAATGACGTTGCAAACTGCAAGTTCGGCGTAAGCTCCATAACACCGCAGTTTTGTGCAAAAAAGGCTCTTGAGGGAATGTTCGGCAGAAAACTCATCATTATCCCTGAGAAGTCTATAAAGGCACTTTATGCAGGGTCTAAATTTGCTCCTAGAGGTATCGTGCTGAAAATGACTGGAAAGGTGCAGAAGAAAAAGCTTGATAAATGACGGTTTAGTATTTTTACATAAGATAAAAAAGTTTTGTAAAGTGCGAAAATTGGGCTATACTTCTAAAAATCAATAGTATAAATTGTTATGATTGCATAAGAAAACGTTATCATATTTGGTGAATCGGCCGATTGAAATTTTACGAAAAATAAAGTACAATGTAAGTAAAGTTATTTAAGAAAGGAAGTTTTAGAAATGAAACTTACAAAGATTTTCGCAGGTATGGCTGCAGCAGCTATAGCTACAACAGCTATGGCAACAACAGCTTTCGCTGCTGATTCAACAGCTTACAACTATCTGTTCATCGCTACAGATATCCCATGTGAGTACAACGATAACGATGAGGCTCTTGTAAACGGTCAGGTCGTTACTTGTAAGGATCTTAAGGTAAAGATCGGTTCACAGGAGTTTAACGTAAGTGCTGCTCCTGGCAAGTCTGATTCAGACAAGCTCTGCTTCCAGATCATCAACAAGTGGAACAGCAAGTTCACATCAGAGATCACTGACTACACTGTAGCAGGCGCTGGTGAGTACATCACTATTGACTTCACAATTGAAGGTCTTGGTGACACAACAGGCAATGCTGGTGTATCTTTCCAAGCTGACGGCACTTGGGATTTCAGAAATCCAGATGACAAAGAAAAGGATAAGGTTGCACAGCCAGCTTACTTCCCTAACAAGTGCGTAGGTATCGCAGGTGGCGCAGGTGGATTCGACACAAACGTTGACTGCCAGGATACTGCTATCAACGGCGACGGCTCTTACACAATTTCTATCGCTCAGTCAGGTACTGTAAACGCTGAGGCTCAGAAGTTCGATGACGGCTCAACAAACGAGGGCTGGATATGGGCTGCTAACGCTGTTCCTGTTGCTCCTGCTACTTCTAGCACAGATTCAAACAGCAAAAAGGATGATTCCAAGACGGATTCTAAGTCTGACAGCAAGACTGATTCAAAGGCTAACAGCACAGCCGCAACAACTTCTTCAAAGTCTGGTACAACAGGTACAACAAATGCTACATCTTCAAGCGCAGCTTCTGACAAAACAGCAGCTACAGGCGCAACAGCAGGTATCGCTCTTGCAGGTATCGCTCTCGCAGGTGCAGCTATCGTAGTTTCTAAGAGAAAGTAATCTTAACTGAGGACTTGTTTCTTAGAGTACGTAATTAAAATAACTAAAGGGACTTCCGCTGTGAAGTCCCTTTTTGTGTGTGGTATAAAAAATAAAAAAATATCGGCGAATAGTCTAGACAAATGGTAATTAATATAGTATAATGATTGTATACTTTTATTTTGGAGTTATTTTTTATGAGAGTTATTACAGGTTCATGCAGAGGAAAAAAGCTTAAAACTTTGGAGTCGTTGGATACAAGACCAACCACAGATATGGTAAAAGAGGCTGTTTTTTCCATTATTCAGTTTGATGTACCAGCAAGTTCGGTGCTTGACCTTTTTGCAGGCAGCGGTCAAATGGGTATAGAGGCTCTCAGCCGTGGGGCTAGTCACTGCGTTTTCGTGGACAGCAATCCTGAGGCTGTGGCTATCGTCAAGGATAATGTGGATTCATGCGGTTTCAATAAGGAATCCCGTGTGCTTTGCATGGATAGTCTGGAATATCTTAAAGTTGCCAAAGCCGGGCTTGATATAGTTTTTATCGACCCTCCTTACAGAATGGGCATAGTTGAAAAGGCCTTGGAGCTTGTGGAGAGCAAGCTCAATGATGGTGCTATCATTGTGTGCGAGCATGAAAAGGAGCTTGAGCTTGGAGAAAGCTACGGCAGACTTAAGCTTCATAAGAGATATAAATACGGTAAGACCGCTTTGACGGTCTATAAGATACCAATGAAAGAAGTGGACTATTGATGCGTATCGCTGTTTGCCCGGGAAGCTTTGACCCTGTTACGCTGGGCCATCTGGATATAATCGACAGAGCTTCAAAGCTTTTCGATAAGGTGATAGTACTGGTGTCCTTTAATGCTAATAAATCAAGGGCTGCTTTCACACCTACAGAAAGAATGGAAATGATAATTGAAGTCACGAAGCACCTTGATAATGTGGTGGTGGATTGTTATAACGGTCTGCTGGCGGATTATCTGCAAAAAACAGGAGCTAATGCTATCGTAAAGGGACTTAGGGCTGTGTCTGACTTTGAGTATGAGTTCCAGATGGCTCTTGCAAATAAAAAGCTTTACAATGACGCTGAAACGGTGTTTCTCACCACTACGGGAGAAAATATGTTCCTTTCGTCAAGCGTTGTAAAGGAGATCGCAAGCTTCGGTGGAGATATCACAGGCTTCGTGCCGAAACAGATACAGAGCAAGATCACTGACAGGCTCTATAAGCCTGCCAATAATATAGATCAGTAATGAAAGGGTGTTTAAAATGACGGTAGAGGAAATACTTGAACTTATGGACGAACTGCTTGACAAGTCTTCAAGCGTACCGTTTTCTCAGAAAAAAATGATCGATGTTGAGCAGATGCGTGAATACATCGACAGCATAAGACTTAACCTTCCGGGTGAGATAAAGCGTGCAAAGGATATGACAAGAGATAAGAAAAATATCCTTACTGAGGCCAACAAGGAAGCCGAGGAGATCGTAAAGAAGGCTAAGGACGAGGCTAAGAAGCTTGTGGCTCAGGAGGAGATCATCAAGCAGGCGGCTGACTATGCAAAGCAGATAGCTGCAGAGGCTAACAAGCAGGCGGCTGATATCGTTGAGCAGGCTAAAGCTAAGGACAAGGCTATCCGTGAGGCACTTTCTGAAAATCTTAACAAGTCGCTTTCTGAGGCGGCTGAGGTGCTTACAAAGAGCCTTAAGGACGTAAACACTACTAGGGACGCAGTTTCCAAGATAGGTGCGGCAGAGAAATAATATTGTTTGATGTAAGCAGATGGGCTTTGCGGCTTGTCTGCTTTTTTCATAACTAAAATTGCCCATATGAAATGCAGGCAGAATGTGAAAAATTGTGACAATATCTATTGACAAAGAAGCATATGTTGCCTATAATAAATAGTATATGATAAAAAGGCGAGCTTTTTCGCCTATGTGAAAGGGACGGTATTTTTTTTATGGACGATGTCGGGCGACTGTGGACGGGAATAGGTGTTTGTGCGGCGGTAATATTGCTTATGGCTTTTCTTACCTTGTGCGAAAATGCGGCTGTGGAGTTCAATGACGCTAAGCTAAAGAAAATGGCTGAGGAGGACAAAGACCCGAAAGCTATAAAACTTGCGGCTTTGCTGAAAAGAACGGGCAGGGTAGTTGCAACAAACCTCATTGCACGTTCTATTATGATAATCGTAGTTTCGGTGGTGGGAGTCATATTCTTCTACGAGCCGATTTCTGACGGGCTTTATACGCTTTTTAACTATCAGGCACCGTATTATGTTAGCGGCATATGTTCATTTGTTATAATAAGCTGTCTGCTTGCCCTTGTTATATGCACTTTTGGCATAGGCATACCGAAAAAGCTTTGCATTTCAGGCAAGGTGGGCGAGAAGTTCATTTTAAACAACTGCGGCGTATACAAAGTGTTTCTTGCGGTATTCAGCCCATTGGCTGCTGTGAGCGGAGCGGTTTCGGCAGGAATTTTAAGGCTGTTCGGCATTAAGTCCACAAACAAGGCAGACTCTGTCACTGAGCAAGAGATACTCATGATGGTGGATGCTGTAAACGAAACGGGCGGCATCGAGGAAAGTCAGGCGGAAATGATAAGCAACATTTTTGATTTTGACGATATCGAAGTTCGTGAAGTTATGACACACCGCACAGAAATGGTTGCTATAGAAGAAAATTCCACGCTTTCGGAGGCTGTGAAGCTTGTTATAGGCGAGGGCTTTTCGAGAATACCTGTTTACTGCGACAATGCCGACAACATAAGTGGTGTTATATTCGCAAAGGACTTGCTCAGGCTGGTTTTTGAAGAGGATAAGAAAGAACGTCCTGTAAAGGAGTTCATGAGAGATATAACCTTTGTGCCTGAAAGCAACAAGTGTGGTGAGCTTTTCAAAGAGTTCACTGAAGATAAGACACAGATAGCAGTTGTGGTGGACGATTACGGCGGAACAGCCGGTATCATTACTATGGAGGATCTGCTTGAAACTATCGTGGGTAGTATTCAGGACGAATATGATGACGAAACTGAGGAGATACAGAAGGTATCTTCTGACTGCTATGATATGGTAGGCACAGCAGCGTTTGACGACGTTATGGAGGCTCTTGGCAAGGAGTATCACGGCGAGGTGGATTATGACACTATAGGCGGATTCGTTATGGACCTGCTGGGTCATGTGCCAGAGGATAACGAAAAGGTGACAGTGCATTGGGAAAACGTGGAGTTCAAAGTGCTGTCGATACATGAAAAGAAAATAGAACGGCTCAGGGCTGTGATAAAAAGAGATAATGAAGATGTCACTGACTAAGGGCTGAAAGATACAGACAGAATTTTGTGTAAAAATCGAGGACAAAAATTGAAAAAAAAGAAAATGGTCGCCGCACTCACAGCGGCAGTGCTTATCTGCACATCGGGGTGCAGTTTAGGCGGAACGGGAGAGAAAAATAAAAACCGTTCAAAAAATACTTTTGTGAACACTCATGCGTATGTTGAAGCCGGTTCGGAAAGACATACTGAAACAGGGCTTGACAGCAGAAACGAGAGTTTTACGGCACTTGAGATACCTGACACGGCAGAGTATATCGCCGATTTTCTTTGTACTGACGAAAAACGTGTGTTTTCACAGCTTTACAAAGGGCTGAGCGAATTTGAAAGCTCTGTGGAGCTGGCTGAGGGAGTTATAAGCAAGGACGATATCGGTGCGTTTATATCCATGCTTACTTCGGCGTGTCCTTATATCGACTATATGGGTTCACAGTATACTATCTGCATTGACGGAGATGGATATGTGACATCTGTGGAGGTCACATATGACAAGACCGCTGAGGAAGCGCAGGCTGAGAAAGAAAAGCTGGATAAAAAGGTCGGGGAGATACTTGCAGGCATTGAGCAGGGCTGGTCGGATTATGACAAGGTGCTGTATTTCCATGACAGCATAATTCTTGAGTGTAACTATGACGATACAGCAAAAAATTGCTATTCTGCATATGGCTGTCTTGTAGAGGGTAAGGCTGTGTGCGAGGGGTATGCAAAGGCTATGCAGATACTTTGCACTAAGGCGGGTATAAAGTGCATACCTGTGGCAGGCAAAGCCTATGACGGCGGAGCTGTTCAGCCACATTTATGGAACAAGGTCATGATCGACGGTGAATGGACGAACGTTGACCTCACTTGGGACGATCCTGTGACAGACGCAGGGGAGGACTATATCCGCTATGACTATTTTGGCATCACTGACGCCGAGTGTGCAAAAGACCATACAGCGGACGATAACAAGTTTTTGAACTATCCTGAGGCATTTTCCACGGGGGCAAATTATTACAGAAGAAACGGTCTGTATGCTCAAAGCGGTGATGATGTCGTTCAGATGATGTGCCGTTCTGTGGCGGAAGCAATGGCTGATAGTGGATATGCAAGGCTAAAATGTGCTGACAGTGAAATGTATGACAAGGCTGTGGATACTCTCTTTGACGAGAATAGCGGTGTTATCTTTGATGTGCTGAGGCGTGCATACAGTCAGGCTGGGGGAGATTGGTCTACCTCGAAATATGCAGTCATAAAAAATGATGAACTGTATACTATCACAATAATACTTTACAAAAATGAATAATTTTCTCAAAAGCAAAAAATATGCTCAAATGTGTTGAAATTTGCGGCGCTTTGTGATATAATGAATGTATTAATGCGATAAAATATGATATTTTGGATATATCTCGGAAAGGAATGTTATTTTTAGTATGAGCAGTGCTACTAAGCAGAAGTCATCAGCAGGCAAGAACGTGCTGATATTCTTTATTGTTTTTATTATTCTGGAAATGCTTATCGTTGTGGGAGTGGGACGTGTTTTCAAAAACAAGAACGTTACACCGAGCATTGCAGGCTACAGCCTGTACATAATGAATGGTGACGGCATGGGTGACAGAGTTCCTGACGGCGCACTTGTTATCACATCAAACATGACCCCTAGCACAGACAAGATAGGCGAGGCAGTTGTGTGCGAGAACGTGCCTGATATTGGAACAAGCGTGTTCTGGCTTTATGACATCACTTCAACTGACGATAACAACGGCGTTGTTTACACTGTTTATCAGGAAAAAGACCCTGCAAAGCTTTATGAGATAAGCTCAAAGAACGTTGTGGGCGTAGCTTCTACATATTACATGACAGCAGGCAAGGTGCTTATGTTTATGTCGTCAACATTCGGCATGATAGTGTGCGCTGTTGTTCCTATATTCCTGCTCGTTGTTATCGAGCTTATAATTGCTATCGCTACTCATTCTTCAGATGATGAGGAAGAGGACGATGACGAGGAAGAACCTGCAGAGAGCGTTACTCTTGACGATTTCCTGTTTGGCGGCGAGAATGAGGGCGAGCAGATCGCAAAACATCGCAAGCACGTTGACGACGAGATAGCTTCTCACCACAAGGCTGAGCCTGAGGGTGAAGAGAAGGCTGAAACGGAGGAAGTTATCGAGGAAGTAGAAGAGGTCAAGGAAACTATATTTGAAAGACCTGCGGAAAAGGAAGAGCGTGCTGAGATAGACCGTTCTTACTACGAGAGAGCTTCACAGCTTCTTGACGAGGCGGCTTCAACTGAGGGTACTGTAGCCCCTGAGCCTGAGAAAAAGCCTGTGCCAAAGGCAAAACCTGCGGCAAAGCCTGCACAGCAGACAAAGACAGCGTCAGCTTCCTTGGAGGAACTTATGAAGCTTATGGAGCAGGAGCAGGAAAAGCTCAAAAAACAGCTTGATAAAAAATAATTCTTGAAAAAAATTTATCCGTCGGGTGTGCGGCTCGGCGGATTTTTTTGTGAGAAAGCCTGATGAAAAAAGCCCATTTCAAGGCGAAAAATGCGGCTTTGATGTTGTAAATGCACATAAGTTTTTAAAAATAATGAACTAGCATTGTAAAATGATACAAAACATAAAAAATATCAAAAAAGGTGTTGACAAACAGGGCGGGATAGTGTATAATAGATACTGTTGTGAGGGACACAACAAAACAAAGTCCTGAAAACAACAAACCAGCTAAAAGGGAGCATAGCTCAGCTGGGAGAGCATCTGCCTTACAAGCAGAGGGTCACAGGTTCGAGCCCTGTTGTTCCCACCAATTATTTCGTGACAGGTAAAGAGATTTGCCTGTCGACGATAATAATTATTCTTCATTCTCGGAGAGCTGAACTCGAAAAGTTTGAAGTTATTTTTTTCAATGGCCGGGTAGTTCAGCTGGTTAGAACGCTAGCCTGTCACGCTAGAGGTCGTGGGTTCGAGCCCCATTCCGGTCGCCATTGTTTTGCTTCTGTAGCTCAGTCGGTAGAGCAGAGGACTGAAAATCCTCGTGTCGATGGTTCGATTCCGTCCGGAAGCACCAAATGCGGATTTAGCTCATCTGGTAGAGCGCCACCTTGCCAAGGTGGAGGTAGCGAGTTCGAGCCTCGTAATCCGCTCCAAAAAAGTCCTTACGATCAGTAAGGACTTAATATTTTTTGCGGGTTTATTTCAATTACCAGAATACTTTTCTTCCTGAAAGGAGATGGAGGTGCGACCCCTCTGACCCGCTCCAGTAACGCCTTGCTTTTTAGCAGGGCGATTTTTTGTGCTGTTTTGTGGGTGTGGATAGGGCAGTGATAAGATGAAAAAGATGCGAAAAAGTGCGTAGATAGGCGGCTTGACTGACAGTCCAGCCCGATTTTATTGACATTTTCAAAGCCTTGGGCTATAATGTTGACCATAGAGAGCGCACTCTGAATTATGCTGAAAGGTGACGATGAAAATGGAAGATAAATCTACACTGGGAAAATTTATTCAGACAAAAAGAAAAGAACTTGGCTTATCACAGAAAGAGCTTGCAAAGGCGCTTTATGTTACAGAGTCGGCTGTGTCAAAGTGGGAACGTGGTATATCTTATCCTGACATAACCATGATATCAGGCATATGCGAGGTCTTGCACATTTCTGAGCATGAGCTTTGCACTGCAAGCGAGGATCGTCAGCAGAGGGAAGCCGACCTTATGGTGAAAAGCTATAAACGCTTCGTTCGTGGGTATACTATCATAACAGGACTTTGCTACCTTGGAACGATAATACCGAGCTTAATTTATAATGTGGCACATGGGGGCATTGGCTGGTTTATGGTGCTTATCACGTCGCTTATGCTGACGTTTTCTATTATAAATGTGCCTGTGCTTGTGAGGGAGAATAGGGCATTGTGGACGCTTGGGGTTTCAACAGTTTCGCTTATGCTTCTTTATGCCGCAGGGTGCGTTTATTCACATGGGGATTGGTTTGTTATGGCGGTTCTTGGAACTCTTCTGGGTGAAGCTGTCGTGTTTCTGCCTTTCGTACTGAGGAGCAGTGCGTTTGAAAAGTATGCAGGAAACTGCAAGGGGCTTATCTGCATGGCAGCGGATTCGGTACTGACTTTTGCCTGCGTTATTTATGGTACTCTGAAATATGGTGACGTGGTAGACCTTCGTGACGGCATGCTTGCAACGGTGACTTGTGTGGCATTGGTGTGGGCTGTGTTCCTTATTATAAGGTATCTAAAGGTGAACGGCTTTTTCAAGGGTGCACTTTGCTTTGTGGCATCTGCGGTATGGGTAGTGGCAATGACTGTGCTGAGTAATGCGTGGAACGGAATGAAACTGTCTGAGATATTTTCGGTGAAAGGTGCTGACAACAGCCGCTATGATGTTATAGTCTGCCTTTGTCTGGCAGGAGTTGCGGCGGTGCTTGGTATCGCAGGAGTTGTGTATAAGTTTGCGAGAAAGAGGTCGCAGGATAGATAAGTATGATAGAATAAGAGATATACAAAACGGATAAGGATAATTGGAACTATACAAGGACATCGGGGCATCGAGGGCGCCGTCCCCTACATAAATGTGATCGGAAATAGGAAATACCGCACTTGGGTGAAAGCTTGGGTGCGGTATTTTTATTTTGCTGTGAATATTTTACCCGTATATGTCAAAAATAATGCCAGAGGACTTATGCCGCCGATAGCATAAGACTGCCGTGGGCGCAACAGTGGCTGCGGAAATCATATCGGAGAAAGGTTTTGTGTGTATGAAAAAATTCAGTATCAGAAATTCACACGCAGGCAAGGCTCTGGGAGCGAAGGGTGTTTACATTACACTTGCGGCGTGTCTGCTGGCTCTTGGCGGTGCGGGTATAGCTGCATATAACAAGGCTATGGAGGATATCACCGACAATCTGACTATTTCGAGCGTTGACAGCACCGCGCCAAAGCAGGCTGATAACAAGAAAACGGACGTTGAAAAGGACGAAAGTTCCAAGCCGGATGTGGACATTCAGACGCAGCCTAACGTTATGCCTGTGAATGGTGAGATATTAGAGCCGTTTTCTAATGGCGAGCTTGTGAAGTCGGAAACTCTCGGCTACTGGAAAACCCATGACGGCGTTGATATCAAAGCTGACCTTGGCGAGCCTGTCAAGGCGATGAACAAGGGCACTGTTACAAAGATATGGGACGACCCGCTGTGGGGCAACTGTATGACTATCGACCATGGAAACGGCATTGTAGGGCATTACTACAATCTGTCAAAGGAAATGTCCGTCAAGGAGGGCGACGAGGTGAATGCAGGGGAGGTCATAGGTGCTGTGGGCGACACTGCTCAGGCGGAAGCGGCAGAGCTTTCTCATCTGCACTTTGGCTTGAAAAAGAACGGTCAGTGGATAGACCCTATTGAGTTTATTGACCCTGCTGACAAATAAGCTTTCTTCATTTTGGTGCTTTGTAATACAAAGCGCTGATGTTATAATCCCCCATATAACGCCGCATCTGAAAATTTTCGGGTGCGGTGATACATATGTATTGCAGAATAGAGAGAATTGTGCTATAATTATACTTTAAGGCAATATTGCTGATGTTTTTACACAGAACATAGAGTGGCGGGACGCCGAGGGCGTCGTCCCCTACGGTCTGTTTTATATTGTGTGGATAATGTATAAATTATTGTGAGGTATAATAATGAAAAGCAAAAGAATCTATCCTGCGTTCACTATATCGAAAAAAGGGGAAATGTCTCTGAAAAACGGTCACCCATGGGTGTATTGTGACGAACTGAGAAACGAGCCTGAGGGCTTGAAAAACGGCGAGCTTTGCGATGTTTTCTCTGAAAAAGGTTCTTATCTTGGAACGGGTTTTCTCAGCCTTAACAGCAAGATAAGGATAAGGATCTTATCGGACAACGCAAATGAAAATTTCTCGGAAAATTTTTTCCGCAGACGTATCCGCTATGCTATAGATTACAGAAAAACTGTTATGGGGGACGATTTTTCGGCTTGCAGGCTTATTTTTGGTGAGGCTGACGGCATGCCGGGGCTTACTATCGACAAGTATGGAGATATACTTGTTTCGCAGGTGCTTTCCTACGGCATGGATATGATAAAGGATATGATATTCAGGCTTCTTGTTGAAGAGCTTGAAAAGGACGGAGTTAAAGTTTCGGGCATAATGGAGCGTAACGATGTCGCTATCAGAAAGCTGGAGGGCTTGGAGCAGTACAAAGGCTGGTATAGGGCTGAATTTCTCCCTGAACCATCGTCAAATATCACTGAGATAACGGAGAATGGCATACGCTATGAAGTCGATGTTGAGAACGGTCAGAAAACTGGATTTTTCCTTGACCAGAAATATAACCGCCTTGCGGTGTCGAAGATAGCAAAGGGCAAGAAGGTCCTTGACTGCTTTACCCACACAGGTTCGTTCGCGCTCAATGCGGCAATGGGCGGTGCAAGGCACGTTACGGCGGTGGACGTTTCACAGTTTGCTGTTGATACGGCCAGGGAGAATGCTGAGAGAAACGGTCTGACGGACAGAATGGATTTTCTTTGCGCAGACGTTTTCGACCTGCTCCCGAAGCTTCTTGAAGAAAAGGCTGATTATGACATGATAATCCTTGACCCGCCTGCTTTCACAAAGAGCAGAAAGACAGTTGGAAGCGCTGAGAGGGGATATAAGGAGATAAACTACAGGGCAATGAGACTTCTGCCAAGGGGCGGATATCTTGCCACCTGCTCATGTTCGCATTTTATGGAGAACAGGCTGTTTGTGAAAATGGTAATGAGTGCGGCAAAGGACGCCGGCGTTCAGCTCAAGCTTATTGAAGCAAGACAGCAAGCCCCTGACCACCCGATACTTCTCAATGTGCCTGAAACGGATTATCTGAAATTTTATCTTTTTCAGGTGGTATAGGTGTTGACAAATGCTTGCGGATATGCTATAATATAGTTGTTTAATAAACCAGATATATTTCAGTGAGTCTGCTGAGTTCGGACATAAGTAGCTTATTTTTCCGCAGTTATGCGGCTGCTTCCAGCCGACGAAATAGACGTTTCAGCCCTGCTGTTTTCAGCAGGGCTTTTTATTCTGCATTTTTGCTATTGACAAATGCAGGCAGATGTGCTACAATAAAAGTGTCGAAAGACCGCATATATCACAGTTTGTCTGCTGTGTTCGGACATAAGTCACAGGTATCTTGGGTATCTTGGCTTCCAGCCGACGAAATAGGCGTTTCAGCCCTGTTGTTTTTCAGCAGGGCTTTTTTATTTTGCATTTTTGCTATTGACAAATGCTTGCGGATATGGTATGATATAGGTGGCTTAGAAATAAGCGTGGCGCACCCCGTTCAGCGCATTATAAATGTACGGCTTGTGATATATTGCCGTTTGTCTGCGGTATCGGACATAAGTAGGTATTTTCTGCAGAGGCAGCTGCTTCCACCGACAAAATAGACATTTCAGCCCTGCTGTTTTTCAGCAGGGCTTTTTTATGTGTTGATATTTAAAAACTGTCATATTGCACATAAAAAGTGAGCAAATATTGTATAAGATTTTATGTATAAAAGTGAGAAAAACCTATGGTAATTTGGCTTTAAATCTGTTATAATATATATGTAACCGTGGGCGACGGGATAATTGTGTCCGCACGCTTCGGAATTCAAAAAATTTTTGGAGGTAAAAAACCAATGGCAAAGAAGTATTGTTATCTTTTCTCTGAGGGTAATGCCAATATGAGAGAGCTTCTCGGCGGTAAGGGTGCTAACCTTGCTGAGATGACAAATATCGGTCTCCCTGTTCCTCAGGGCTTTACGATCACAACGGAAGCTTGTACTCAGTATTATGAGGACAACCGTGAGATCAATCCTGAGATCATGGCAGAGATCAACGAGTACATTGTAAAGATGGAAGAGATCACAGGCAAGAAGTTCGGTGACAAGGAGAACCCACTCCTCGTTTCTGTACGTTCAGGTGCTAGAGCATCAATGCCTGGTATGATGGATACAATCCTTAACCTCGGTCTTAACGAAGAAGTTGTTGAGACTATCGCTGCTCAGTCTGGTAACCCAAGATGGGCTTGGGACTGCTACAGAAGATTCATTCAGATGTATTCTGACGTAGTTATGGAAGTTGGTAAGAAGTATTTTGAAGAGCTTATCGACGAGATGAAGGCTAAGAAGGGCGTTAAGCAGGACGTTGAGCTGAACGCTGAGGATCTTAAGGAACTGGCTAACCAGTTCAAGGCTGAGTACAAGTCTAAGATCGGTTCTGACTTCCCAACTGATCCTAAGGAGCAGCTCATGGGCGCTATCAAGGCTGTATTCCGTTCATGGGATAACCCAAGAGCTAACGTATACAGAAGAGATAACGATATCCCTTATTCATGGGGTACAGCAGTAAACGTTCAGTCCATGGCATTCGGTAACATGGGTGACGACTGCGGTACAGGTGTTGCATTCACAAGAGACCCAGCTACAGGTGCTAAGGGTCTGTTCGGTGAGTTCCTTACAAACGCACAGGGCGAGGACGTTGTTGCCGGTGTTCGTACACCAATGCACATCTCTGAAATGGAGCAGAAGTTCCCAGAGGCATTCGCTGAGTTCAACAAGGTTTGCAAGACACTTGAAGATCACTACAGAGATATGCAGGATATGGAGTTCACTGTTGAGCACGGTAAGCTTTATATGCTTCAGACAAGAAATGGTAAGAGAACTGCACAGGCTGCTCTTAAGATCGCTTGTGACCTCGTTGATGAGGGCATGAGAACTGAGGAAGAGGCTGTTGCAATGATCGACCCAAGAAACCTCGATACACTTCTTCACCCACAGTTTGACGCAAAGGCACTCAAGGCTGCTACTCCTATGGGCAAGGGTCTTGGCGCTTCTCCAGGAGCTGCTTGTGGTAAGATCGTATTCACAGCTGATGACGCTGAGGCTTGGAACGAGAGAGGCGAGAAGGTCGTTCTCGTAAGACTTGAGACATCACCTGAGGACATCACAGGTATGAAGGCTTCACAGGGTATCCTTACAGTTAGAGGCGGTATGACATCACACGCTGCCGTTGTTGCTCGTGGTATGGGTACATGCTGCGTATCTGGCTGCTCAGATATCGTTATGGACGAGGCTAACAAGAAATTCACACTCGCAGGCAAGGAGTTCCACGAGGGTGACTATATTTCAATCGACGGTTCAACAGGTAACATCTATGATGGTATCATTCCAACTGTTGACGCTACAATCGCTGGCGAGTTCGGCAGGATCATGGGCTGGGCTGACAAGTTCAGAACAATGAAGGTTAGAACAAACGCAGATACTCCTGCTGACGCTAAGAAGGCAAGAGAGCTGGGTGCTGAGGGTATCGGTCTTTGCCGTACAGAGCATATGTTCTTTGATCCTGAGAGGATCGCTGCATTCAGAGAGATGATCTGCTCAGACACAGTTGAAGAGAGAGAAGCTGCTCTTGCTAAGATCGAGCCAATGCAGCAGGCTGACTTCGAGGCTCTTTATGAGGCACTTGAGGGTAACCCTGTTACTATCAGATTCCTTGACCCACCACTTCACGAGTTCGTACCAACAGAAGAGGCTGATATCGAGGCTCTTGCTAAGGCACAGAACAAGCCTGTTGAGACTATCAAGGCTATCATCGCTTCACTCCACGAGTTCAACCCAATGATGGGTCACCGTGGCTGCCGTCTTGCAGTAACATATCCTGAGATCGCTAAGATGCAGACAAAGGCTGTTATCAAGGCTGCAATCAACGTTAAGAAGAATCACCCAGACTGGACAGTTAAGCCTGAGATCATGATCCCACTGGTAAATGATATCAAGGAGCTTAAGTATGTTAAGAAGTTCGTTGTTGAGACTGCTGACGCTGAGATCAAGGCTGCTGGTTCTGACCTTGAGTACGAGGTTGGTACAATGATCGAGATCCCAAGAGCTGCTCTTACAGCTGACGAGATCGCTAAGGAAGCTGACTTCTTCTGCTTCGGTACAAACGACCTTACACAGATGACATTCGGTTTCTCAAGAGATGACGCTGGTAAGTTCCTCAATGCTTACTATGATGCAAAGATCTACGAGAACGATCCATTTGCTAAGCTCGACCAGAACGGTGTAGGCAAGCTTATGGAAATGGCTCTTGAACTTGGTAAGCCAGTTAATCCAAAGCTCCACTGCGGTATCTGCGGTGAGCACGGCGGCGACCCAACATCTGTTGAGTTCTGCAACAAGATCGGTCTTGACTATGTATCTTGCTCACCATTCAGAGTTCCAATTGCTAGACTTGCTGCTGCTCAGGCTGCTATTGCACAGAAGAAGTAATTCTTGCAAAGTTTAGGATATCTGAATAGATAACAAAAATTTCACCCCGTGTCTTTAGGTCGGTACTCATATAGAAGTTTTCCACAAACTATTATGAAAGACCTATACAGCGGGCTATAACAAAAACAGACAGATACTTCCACAAGAGGTATCTGTCTGTTTTTTTATTTAGAAGTAAAAAAAGGAACGTTCAGGCAAGTCATTTTTGTCTATGGAGAATATTGGCTCCGATTAAGTTAATATATTATACTTCTGAATCTACTCATTATATCATTATTATACGGGAAATTTGTTTTAGCTGTTTTATTGCCACCAGCAAAAAATGAAGCGTCAATCATATATGAACTCATTGTTTCTTCAAATGAACCTAAATAGATGCCATCTGTATCCTCATCGAAGTTACCAATTGCGTATTCCTGTATGTGGGGAACTAAGTTAGGGGAAATAATAATATTTGCTAGGATGACAAGCTCGTATGTTTTAGAATTAATAAAACCACCGATTATATTTACATCCTTTGCAGTAAGCTTGATTCCTATTTCTTCACTAAACTCTTTTTGGAGATTGCTAATTACACTTCTTGAAACAAACTGTTTATTTTGTGGTTCCCATACAGACTGTAAATGTCCGCCAGCTCCTAATAGCTCTATTACCGGACGATCAAGAGAACCATCCCAACCGCTTATCCTACGATTAAAAATGCAGATAACATCATTAGTATGCAATTCGGAAGTGCTTTTACTACAGGGCAACCAAAAGCAATCCATGGGATGCTTCCCATAGTAATCTCTTCTCTTTTTCCCCTCTTCATCAATAAATTTGCCAAGAGCATCGGTGTATTTTGTAGTAAGAAAGGCTTGTGTAGTGATGTGCCACGGCTTAATATCAAGAGAATGAGCATATAATGAAGGCACTAAAATATTCGTTTCAACATATTCAAGGTTCAATGCATTGATTATCCGAATTACCCTAAGTAAATCCTTTGCTTTACTGTCTTTGCTCTTATCTAGACCATTCAAAACAACATTGCTGTCAGTCAACACATTGATCTCAACATCAGACGGCAACAGCAAAACATCCCCTGAGTATAATGAAGCATCATTTACATTGGTGATTCTCGGCAATGAATTAACATATTCCGTTGCCTCTTTCATAAAAGTATAGGTCATAATAAACCTCTTTCAGCAATAATAGCACTTTCTTTTACGGCTTCCGACAAGATTTTTTCCGGTGACCAACGATACAATAATCCTATAATCACCGCTGCATTAAAAATATCTCCACAACCCGTTGTGTTTTTCGCAACAAGATCGTTGCTTTTAAAACTTTTTTGAATATATTCTTTTCCGTCACTCGATAGCAATACAGCACCATCTGAGCCACGCTTAATAAATATGTGCTTAATATTAGGGAAGGACTCAAATAATTGTTTTTTACCTGATATTCCTATTTTATTTAGCAATTTATTGTATTCTTGCTCGTTGCCAGATAATACTGAGATACATTTTAGTACTTTTACAATAATGTCATTATCGAGTGAGTCAATCAATGGACATAAATCTATCATTGTATACTTATTACGACTTAAAAACGCAGTACACAAAGAACAAATTGATTCAAGGTTGTCATTATTTATTTCGTAAAAAGAAGTATAAAATATATCGGATAGATAGTAATTCGGATTGTCACTATCAAGGTATAAAGGCGGTGAATATGTTTCAACGCTGATCATACGCTTTTCTCCAATATTGTCCAAGCCAATAATAGACATAGGATATGAGTTGATTGGATTTCCTATTGCTGATATGTTGATGTTGCCGGATAATGAATCGTTAGCAAGTTCTGCAATAAGCGATATATGATTAAGAGTACAAAAAGTTACATCAATATTACTAGAATAATTTCCTATGAATTTGCTAGTGTTAAAAACGCTACCTCCGATTTTTCTTGTATAATTCGTTAGCTTTACTTCCATTTCCTTCATTGGAACTGCAAAATCATAATTCAAGTATATGTCTGATCGTAGGGTTCCGGCAGAAAGAACACAAACTTTTTTAGCTGAATCAATCATTGTTTATCACCTCCATTATCCTCACACATAGTATGAACATAGTCGATAATTGAAGACAAACCCATGATTGCGTGCATAGTCGGGAAAATCAGCTTGCCTCTAGCGCCCTTCTCTATTGATATCTTAGGATCGTTCCAGTAATACTTACCATCATTGAGTTGACAGTTTTCTTTAAATAGTCGTGAGATTCGTCCAATAACATCAATAATCTCTGACTGTGAAAGATGATTATTATACATAGCGATAGATAAAGCCTTTAAACTATAGTGTATCGTTATATGATTCCAATTAACAGTGTGAACATTTATTCGTTCAGGAATTTCTATCCCTTGAATTCCTTCCTCTTCTATTAAGAAAAACGGATTATCGAATTCCTTGATGATTATTTCCAGAGATTTTCGATAATCATATCTCTTATCTACTAATTCTTTATTATCGGGCGAAAGATTTGAATAAAGTATATACATCATGGAGGTAGAATAAAGGCATGGTATCCTAGGATTGACTTCATCTATATTTCTACCAAAACAAAATGTACCATTATATTTAAAAAGCGATACAATAGATTTCTGTATTAAAGCATTATTAACCACACCAGATGATAGTAAGCCAATCACTGCCCAGTAAGTGCAACCTATGTTAGTATTACGCCCCATTTTTTTTACATATATGCCCCAACCGGATTTTTCTCTAGATTCATAAAGATTGTTACTGAGCTGAGATATAACACTATCATCAATTTTGTTTTTTAAAATTGATGACAAGTATAAATACATTGAAGTGGGAACAACTGTAGCTATTCCTAGAGATTTGGATGGAAGCCCATTTTCATTAAGTGCGTCAGAAAGAATGGACAAGCACTCATCTAGTATGTCTGTATGATTATGGTGCTCATTGCATGATAACAGTGCAAGTAGCCCCTCGCAAGTATTGGTGTGCTGAGTTTCCATATCAAATGTACAAGCACCCCACTTGCAATTACAATACAGAACAGCATTTAGCAGTCCATTTCTAACAGCACGTGCAGATGCCTCAAATTCTTTTGTTATTTCATTAAATTGTATGTTGTTAGATTCTATCGTATATTCACTTTTAATATCAGCTTTGGGTGTTTCCTTGTTTTCTTCAGTTATTGAGCGAGAACACTGATACATTCCATCAGCTTCTACAATATATACATAATCCCTTTTGCCTTGTATTTTTTCGTCTTGAATCTTTTGGCGAAGTTTCATTATATGATAAGCAACTGTTCCTTCGCCACGATCATCATTCCAACAATGGTCTCTAATTTGATCTTTTGTCCGGAAATTTGGCGAGTTATTTGCAAGATATTCAAGAATCCGAAATGGAATTCCTTTTAATTTTGTACCAACGGGTTTTCCATTGATGTAAAGCATACGCTCGTCTAAATTAAAGTATTTATTATCAGTGAACTTTATTATTCTTGCCATAATATCCCCCCCATTCAAATTAAAAACTAATTCAAACCTAATTCGATATATTAAATTTAATTCGCATTCTATTGGGTAACTAATTAAAATAGGTTATAGTATTAAATAAGAAAGAATATGAAATACATGAAAACGCATTCAATGAGTCAAAATAATCTTATACTATATTATACTACATTTGGAGCGATATGTCAACGGAACACGGAGGAATCTCTTGAAAAAATACAATGGAGGTAAACCATCATGAAAAACTATCTTAATGTAATGAGTCGTAGTACAAAAATCAAGTGCTTGGGTATTATTGCTCTTGCATTTGTAAGTTCGCTCCTTGCTTCCCTCTGGCCAGTGAGATTAGCTGAACTCTACACAAACATTTCCAATGGTACTATCAATACACTGGCTAAAGGAGCCTTAGCCGTTGCAACCTTCGGTTTGGTTTATCTTTCTGCCGAGTGCATTACGATTCTTCGTAGAGTTATGCTGGACTGCGCAATTGCTACACACGAATCGGAAGTACGTGAAAACAGTGTTGAAAAGCTTCTTAAAATGCCTGCATCATTTTACTCTGGTAGCTTAAGCGGTGAAAAAACAGCACAGTTAAATCAGGGGGTTGCAGGATTCAGTCAGCTCATAAAAATCATGTGCAACGATGTATTCGCCACTGTTCTTACGGCGGTTTGCACGCTTGTACAGGTTTTTCTGAATGCGCCGTGGATTATGGTTGGAATCATGATGCTGTACCTTGCTCTGACAATTCTCATTTCAGTATTCCAGATTCGTTCGCAGAATGGTATTCGTGAAAAAATAGTTGGATACAAGAACTCTCTTGATGGTCAGATCTGCCAGTCCATCATGAATCTTGAACTTATCAGAAGCATGAATGCTGAGGAGTATGAGAAAAAAAGGCTTGTTCCGTCAATCTTGAATATTAGTAATACCGAGAAAAGGCACCACAAATATATGGGATCTTTTGACTGCGTAAAGCAGTTCTGCAAGATCTCATTCCAGATTATTCTGCTGATTGCTTCGGTAGTTCTCGTTTCTAGCGGAAAGATGTCTGGTGCATCAGTAATTACAGTATGCCTTCTGTTCCAGCAACTTGTCAAGCCTATTGATGAAGTGTATCGTTTTATGGATGAAACAGCTTCTTCCGTAATCAAAGCGAAGGCTTTGCTCGAAGTGACCTCTAACCCATCTGATGAGGTATTCAACATCAATTCCTCTGGTGAAAAAAGCATTGGAAACAAGATCGTTCTTAATGATGTTATCGTAACTAATCCGGCTAAAACTGAACAGATTGCTTGGTACGAAGATATAGAAATCCCCACCAACTCTGTAATCGCACTCCAGGGTCCAAATGGTTGTGGTAAGTCTTCCCTTGTAAAGTGTTTGAACAGATATTACCCACATATTCAGGGCACAATTCGTCTTTTCGGTCGAGATCAGTCATCGTTTGACCAGAAAGAACTCACTTCGATGATTTACTATACTCCTCAGAGTTCGTTCTTTATCTCAGGTAGTGTTAGAGAAAACTTGATATATGGTATCGACAGAGACGTATCTGATGCTGAACTGGCTGATGCTCTTTATCGTGTTCACTTAACAGGGACTGGACACGGAGATACTGTTATCCATACCGATGCAAAGAAAGCTCTTGACACTTTTATCAATGAGAAATCCGAGGCACTATCCGGAGGAATGAAGCAGAGATTATCTCTTGCAAGAGCATTTCTCCGTCATCCGAAGCTGTTTATCTTTGATGAAATCACGGCGAATCTTGACGAAAAATCGAGAGATTTTGTACTTACGAATATCGAAAGCTACGCAAAGAGCATCGGTGCAGGTATCATATATATTAGTCACGATTCATGTGTAGTAGATAGATGCGAGAAAGTAGTTATACTCAACAACAAACTTCGCAGGAATACTATGGACAAATTAAGCGAAACAGAGGTGGCATGAGAATTCTTCCCCTTCCACTTGGGGATAAGAGCAAATGATAGTAAAAATGTGGAGAGAACAACGTCTTCACTCTAAAAACACCATATATTTTAAGGAGGTCTTTCAAATGAAAGTATTTACAGAGAGCAGAGAAAACAGAATGGAAATGGACAAGCACCTTGAAGGCAGACTCCCTATGCCTCATGAGCACAACTTCGGAAGACCGCTTCCTCCTCATGAGTGTCATGGCAGACCCATTCCTCCTCATGAGAGGAGAGCAATGATGCACGTTGAGTTCGGTGAAGATGACATCGCTCTTCTGGATACCATCTTCGGTGATCCCGACACCGCAATGGCAGCAGCTTACATCATTCAGGACGCTCCTCCGGAGATTCAGATCCTTGCTATTCAGCTTATGAAGATGAACGGTTCTTCTACTTTCCTCACTGCAAACTCCGGCATTGATTCTCAGGTGAGATTTCCGTCTCCCACTATGGACGAATCTGCACAAAACCTTTACGCAGAGCTTTACGGTGATGCAGGTGCTCGTTTCGTTGGTATTCTGAACTCCTCGCCGAATGAGATCGCAGTTATTTCCAGATTGATCGCCTATTTGGATGACAAGACAAAGGAGGTATCGTAATGGATATGCACAGAACTGCCAAAGAAATCGGACTGTTTCTCACGGCTATCAACCTGGTTGCTGTCATGGACAGTCCTGATGTTCAGGATAAGGTAGGGGCTTCAATGCCCCTGCCGGATTCTGACACTGAGAAGAAAGTAAGTGACATAGCTAAGTGGCTTACCGGTTTTGGCAAGCGTAAGTATATGTTCCTTACCCCTGAGATCGCATTGATTGAGGAGCTTCTCAGACAGACCGACAACAAAGCCGAAGTCACAATTGCTATTCCCTGTGATCTTGACCCTGAGATCAAGGAACGATTGCAGAATAATCTTCCTCACGGAGCAATGGTGGAACTGCTCAAAGAACCTCATTTTCCTGCTATGCTCTATCCTAGCAACGGAATGCTTGTAACTTGTGGATACATGGGCGGAGATAGGGCGATGGTAATGGCAGATACCTACAGGATGGTAGAGCATTACAACAGTTTCCTCGGCAAGAAGGTCTTTATTCCTTACATCGAACTTACCTCAGCGGCTCGCTATGATGGCTGGATGGAGGTTGGACAGGACAGGATAACAGAGAAATGGAGGAGTGGACATGAATAATACAGCTGTAATCTCAAGCGGTGGTTTGAGGGAAAAGGTCAAGACTGAAAGAAAACAGAGTGCTTTGTTGGAAAAACTCAAAAAGAGTGGTTCGCTGATTCTTATCGCTGCGATGTTTGTCATCGGAAGTGCGGTAGCCCTCTTTTTCAATATTCCTATCAAGAGTGTAATGAGCAACTACTCCTATGATGTTCTGGTCATTTTGATCGTCATGGAGTTGTTTACCAACTTGATTGCAGAGACTGGCATCATGCAGCTTTTAGCTATCAAGATAGCAGAAATGTCCAAGGGTAAGAAACGCCTGTGTCTCATGATGTTCGGTGGGATGATGTTCCTTATCAGCTCGTGCTTGAATAACATAACTGCAGTTATGATGATCCTGCCTATCGTGTTTGTGCTTCTCAAAACTCTTGAAGTGGACAAGAAGTATGTATGTACGTTCTTTGCAGCTATTCTTGCTCTTAGTAACACTGGCGGAGCTGCGTCACCTGTTGGCGATTTTCCAGCAATTGTCATTATGACTAGTGGTATTACTAGCTTTCTTAGCTATCTTACACACGCTTTTCCTCTCTTTGCAATCACTTCAGCGGTTCTGATCGTAGTTTGGGGATATCACGTAAAGAAAGAGAATGATGATGGTGCATTAAGACGGTTAGCTGTTACCAATCTTAAAAGCCAGTACAAAAACATCGAAATCCGATTTGACGTTCTGAAACTCCTTGCGGTTGTTTTTGAGGGAATGTTCCTTGCCTGGAGCTTTGTCCCTCAGAACATTATCCCCCCTGAGATCATCGCTATACTTGGATACGGAATCGCCATGGTCATCTGCTCGGTCAAAAAAATCAAGGTTCGCCAGATCATGGATCTTAAATCCGTTCTTACTATCGCTTCCTTCCTTTTCTTTGCGCAGGTAGTAAGTCAGACAGGTGTACTGAATCTCCTTGCAACTTATCTCCAGAATCATATTGATAACCCGAAAATCCTTGTAATGGTAATAATGGTCATTACATCACTTGTGGCAGGTATCTTTAGTGCAGGTCCGGCAGCCGCAGCTATGATGCCTGTAATCATCAACATCTGTCAGGGGTCTCTCGGTGGTCAGTCGGATTGGATCGCTGTAGCATACGCAGCAGCAATCTGTGCCGGTTCAAGTCTCTTTATGTGGTCTGCAACCGCAGGATTCATTTTGAGTGGCAAAGTAAACGGTGCAGGTATCGAAGCCGAAGATGGTAAGAAGACTTCTTGGGGAGTAGGTCAGTATTTAAAATATGGATTTGTGAATTACGCTATTCAGTTAAGTATCGCATTAGCGGTTATCGCAGTGGTATTATAAAGAAAAGACGCATAAAAGAGGCTGTTACACTTGGTTTAAGTGCAACAGCCTCTCATTATTCGTCCTCATCACTACACTCATCCAGCCCGTGAAGTAGCTGAATGTAAACGCACTCCGCACGTTCATGCTCCTCGCCGTCCGTAGATATCATGAGTTCAAGGAAATAGGCTTTCGCTTCTTCGTAGTCCGTCCAGACCTCACGTCTGCCGTTGCAGACAGTCGTGACCTTGCGTGTTCTCGGCATTGCCAATTCTGGTGTTTTCAACATAACTGTTACCTCCAAAGTTTTATTGTGACTCCATTATATCCGATAAAACTACCTGAGTCCAGCATATAGGAATAATTGTAACCATTCTTGTGAAAGGCGCAGCAATTTCAAAAGCTAGTCCAGTTCATAGCGCACATATTGTATTTCATCGCCGTCGGGAATTATCCTGACGGCGATTTTCAATTTATGCTCAATGCTTTAGCTGAGCCACCTTTGTTTGCAGAAACATCAGCGGACGCCAGAGCTTATCGCCAAGCTCCTTGATCTCCTCAATATCTTCCTTGTAAATCTTGTTCGTGACATTTGCTCGGTGGGCGACTTGATTGATGTTGTTTGCGATATTACTCGCAAGATTGCAGAGTCGCTTCATCTCATCTCCGTCAATGTGGACGATGTATCCTTCAAAGATCATCGCTCTTACAAATCCGCTGAGTGTGTTCATACCGCTGTTTGCAAACTTCCTCTTGATAGCGTCCATTTCCGCCTGACTCACCCTTACCTTCAGGTACAGATCACGCTTGTTCTCGTCTTTCATATTCTCTTTTCGTCCTCTCTTTGTTTTTATAAATTCGGGGTCGTAGGGGCAGCGCCCTCTGCCAAGCTATGTATCATGTGAAAGTCGCTGCGCGCCCCCACATGATACCGAGCTTGCTACTCAAGTTTCGCCCCTGCGGGGCAATGTCTCATTTCCGAGCTTTTTAGCTCGGATTTTTTCTCGTGTATCGAGAATGGGAGCTGTGCGACTTTTTCTGTTTCTCTCTGATAGCCGCTTCTGCGATTCTCCATATCCACTATACCAAAGATTTCAAAAACAGTCAATGGCTATCCGAAAAGTTTTTTCGGGCGGTCAGAAACGGCTTCGTCTAAATCACCGGGGATATTTTATGGCGTAATAGCGTCATTTCGTATTTTGAAATTGCAAAATTCCCCGGTTAGTTGTTGACAAACTATGAACAAAAGTTTGTGCGCATTGCGGCTTGTATTGATATGGAATTGCGCGCTATAATTTGGTTGTGGTCGAACGATGTGACCGCAAATCTGAGTTTCATAAATATGCTGAAACGGAAAGTGAGGTGAATGCGATGGGGCTGTATCTTGAAAAGATCGAGGAGAATGAGAAGAAGATCAAGAAGCTGAAGGCGACAATCGAGACCAGCAAGGCAAAGCTCAAAAAGCTGATGGACGAAAATGCTCACCTGAGCTATCTTGAGATCAAGGCAGAATACAACTGCGAAGGTCGTGAGCTGCTGGAGATTCTCGCAAGAGAGCGTGAGCAGTCGGCAAGACTGAAAGCTGACGGCCTGGCTGATTCGGATAATGATGTTACTGCGGATACCGATGAGGATAATAAGAGCGATGCCGATAACAGCGATGACGAGTTCGGTCAGCAGATGAGCTTTACGGATAAGAGCAATCCTTTCGAGGACTAAAATATATCCGACAACAAAATGATAGCTGTGAAATCGGGACGGCATCTGCCGTTCCGCACAGCTATTTCAAAACCATAAAGAGGGGCAGACAGAGAAAGCGATTCCCTCGCTCTAAAAGCATAGAGATAGAGAAGCTAAAGGAGTAACAAGCTATGAACAATAACACTACTGCCGTAGAGAAAGAGAAGGCAGTGACAACTTTTAACGCAAAGTCTGAGTACAAGATCGGACACACCACTTACACGGTGACTACTGTATTCAATCCTGCTTCACAGGAAAGCCTTTCTGACATTCTGAAAAGGCTGATTGTCCGAGAGAGTGAAATACTCCTAGGTGAATCCGGACAAGAACCCGAGAAGCAGGCTGTGTAACTTTGGAATATCGGCGCATTGTATTTATTTTCGGTGCGCGCTATAATGATAACATAGCTTGCTGTATCTGTCGGAAAGAGAGGTAAATTATGACAGACAAGATCACAGCATTATATTGTCGTCTTTCGCAGGACGATATGTTACAGGGTGAGAGCAACAGCATCACCAATCAGAAGGCTATCCTCAAGAAGTACGCTGAGGATAACGGTTTCGGCAATCCCGTGTTTTATGTGGATGACGGAGTCTCCGGTACGACGTGGGAGCGTGAGGGCTTTAAGGCTATGATGGCAGATGTGGAAGTTGGAAAGGTCGGAATTGTGATCACGAAAGATTTGAGCAGACTCGGCAGAGACTATCTGAAAACCGGTGAACTGATCGAAATGGTATTCCCTGATTATGACGTTCGCTACATTGCGATAAATGACGGCGTGGATACGTTAAAGTCTGAAAATGAGCTGATGGCTTTCAAAAATATTTTTAACGACTGGTACGCTAGGGACACAAGCAAGAAGATCAGAGCCGTTTTCAAGGCTAAGGGACAGTCGGGCAAACATCTTTCCAATCCGATTTACGGCTACAAGCACTCAGAAACGGATAAGAACCTTTGGGTGATCGATGAAGCCGCCGCCGAGGTCGTTCGCAAGATTTTTTATCTTTGCATTGACGGCTATGGTCCGGCACAGATCGCTCGTATATTGACAGAGCAAGGCATCCCCACGCCAACTGCCTACGCATTGTCGCAGGGCAGGGATAATGGTCATAAGAATGCCAAGCTGCATCGCTGGGGCAGCGAAACGATTGCCCATATCCTTGAAAAGGCTGAATACTGCGGACACACAGTCAATTTCCGTACTCATGTGAAATCCTACAAAAACAAGAAGCGTGTGGATAACCCGAAAGAGGAGTGGCTGATCTTTGAGAATACCCATGAAGCCATTATCACTCAGCAGGAGTTTGACCTGGTGCAGGAGCTTCGCAGACATAAGCACAGACCTACAAAAATCGAAGAAGTCAATCCTTTTTCCGGCGTGTGTTTCTGTGCCGACTGCGGACGGAAAATGTATCTGTGCCGAGCCAAGTCGCTTACAGCGGATCAGGAGCATCTGAAATGTGGGACTTACGCTAATGACAAAGACGAGTGTACAGCGCATTTTATCAGAACGATCGTGCTAAAAGAGATCGTTCTCGGTGAACTGAACAAGATGATTTCCTTTGTCAAGGAGAAGGAGGACGAGTTTGTACAGGCGGCTATGGATAATTCCGTTCAGAAGCAGTCCTCTGAGCTTGCCAAGTCCAGGAAGAAGCTTAAAGAATCCGAGAAACGTATCGCTGAACTGGACAGACTGTTCACAAGGCTCTATGAAGACAACGTATCGGGCAAGATTTCCGATGAGCGCTTTTCTATGATGTCGGCAGGATATGAAGATGAGCAGAAGAAACTAAAGGCAAGCGTTACAGAGCTTACTGCCTATATCGAAACCGCTGAACAGAAGTCCGCCGATGTGACGGCATTCATCAAGGCTGTACAGAAGTATGAGCATATCACGGAGCTGACACCTGAGATCATGCATGAGCTTATCGAGAAGATCGTTGTTCATGCTCCTAACAAGAGCAGCGGTCATCGCACTCAGGAGATCGAGATTCACTATCGTTTCAACGTTGCCGTAACGACTGCTGTTGCTGACAGCATGAAATACGACAAAAAGAGAAAGGCTGCGTAACCGCCCAGGTTACGCAACCTTATCTTCAAATCATAAAAACTTCTTTATTAGTACCCGTCTTATGATACGGGGTGTTTTTGTGTGCGAATAAAAAAATAATAGAGGTCTGATGTTTGAGCCAGACCTCTATTTTGCTATGGACAATCACTTTTTTTTATTTTTTTGTAGTCACGCTCTTTGAAACCGACCATGCACCGTAATATTTTGTGCCGTTCACTGTCGTGTAGGAACGGACACGAACGTAATATTTCTTGTTGCCGCTAAGTTTGGAAATTGTGGTCTTGTCGGTCTTGTTGTTTGTTATGGTGACTTTCTTTGCGTTTGTAAACTTGGAGTTAGTCGCATACTGTATCTCATAGCCCGTTGCAGAGCCTTTCTGCGCCCAATCCACGAAAAATGCTTTGGATTTAGACGTAAGCTTCTGTATTTCCTGCTTGGCAGGATTTATTGTAAATGTCTTTGTGATAACGCCGCCATATTTGCCTTTGCCTGTTATCTTGACAATTGCCTTGCCGATTTTTTTGTTGTTTGAGTAGGAAGTTGTGTAATCAGTTCCGTTTTTCAGGGCAGTGCCGTTGTATTTCACAGTAATGTTCTGCGTTATAGCCTTGCCTGTGTATGCCTTGGTGGAAATGCCAGAAACGGAAGCTTTTGTGATATCATATTTTGCGGTCTTTATGTTTTTTATATCAGACCATGGGCCATAATAAGTCTTGCTTCCGACGTTTGTGTAGGAACGCACACGGACGTAGTAGGTCTTATCGGCTGTCAGACCGCTTATTGTCAGTTTATCTGGCTTGTTGGCAGTGAGGTGTTTGGAAGCCGCACCGCTCATGTTTGCGCTGGTGGAATACTGAATGTCATAGCCCGTTGCAGAGCCTTTCTGCGCCCAATCCACAAAGAAGCCTTTGTATCTTGTTTCAAGCTTTTGTATGGTCTGCTTGGCAGGGATAATGTCAAAGTCTGCGGTATAACTGCCGTAGTAGTTGCCCATGCCTGAGATAGTGATGTTAGCGCGACCGATTTTAACATTGTTCGTGACTATCACACGATAGTCGATGTTCTGACGGAGAACTTTGCTTCCGTCCTTAACAGTGACTGTCGGAATAATTGCACTGCCTGTGTACTGTGCAGTGCTTGCGTAGAAATAGCCTGATGTTGGAAGCTTTTTTATGGTGACCTTTACAGTGCAGACGGCAGACCTTCCGTTAGGCAGGGAGGCTGTTATCTTTGCTGTGCCTTTGCCCGTGGCGGTCACAACACCGTCTTTTACTGTGGCAACGGCTGTGTTGGAGCTTTTCCATGTTACTGTCTGAGGAGTGCCTGAGGTCACGCTGGCTTTTAGGGTAATGCTGTCGCCGTATGTGACTTCTTTTGACGTGGAGTCAAGAGTTATCTGTGTATTGTCGTCGCTGATAGGATAGCTTTTCAGGTCGGGCAGACTTGAAAGTGTCACGGCATAGTCGCTGTTATAGACCTTTTGCCACATACTTTTCTCGGTATATTTCTCAGAGCTTGATATACAAAACTCACCGCTCCATGTGCCGAAATATGACCATGCGGTGTTTGCAGCAAAGGCTTTGTCAAGGTCGAAAAGACAGCCGTTTTCTGTAAGGGCAACTATTTTTCCATTTGGTGAACAGTCTGTGGCTTCAAGATATTTTGAGCTTTGGGCTGAATAATCTCGTGTGCCTGGGTAGATATCCTCTCCGATTATGTCAACATATTCGTCGCCAGGATACCAATTTGCCGCCTGACCATTCCATACCCATATGATATTGTCAAGCTTGTATTCATTCGTGAGCTTGTCATATATTGCCTGCCAAAGCTTTTTGTAGGCTTCCGAGCCGTCTGCACCCCACCAGAACCAACCGCCGCTTGCCTCGTGGAGCGGTCTGAACAGTACCGGAACGTCTGCGTCAGAAAGACGTTTGAGTTGTTTGGCGATCTCGTCAACGTCGCTCATAAGGGTGTTGTAGCCCTTAGGGTCTGAGCCGTTCATTATTTTGGTAAGCGAGAACTTTGAGCGGTCAACGTTTTTGGTGTAAAAACCACCCCACCAACGTGGATTTCCGCCGTCTGTACCTGAGAGAAGATATTTGTCAGGGACGTTCCAATGCCAGCAGAATGTTACTATTCCACCTGCCCGTGAGAACTCGATAGCCTTTTCGACAGCGTCGGAGGTGTCACCGTTCTGGACACGGCATGGAGTATAGCGCATAAAGTCAAGACCCAACATAGCAGGGGTCTGACCTGTGGCGGACTTTATAGCTTTGAACTCAGCGCCGTTAAGACCACCGTCGCAATACTGTCCTGTTATGACCTTTTTGCCGTAAACGTCTTTCATATAGCTGTAAAGGCGCTGTGTGCTTTGTGAAGCGTATGGGTCAACGAGATTTTCAGCGGCAGTGTAGGCATTTGAAGAGCTCATTTTTTCTATGGTTATGTAGTCAAGAGAAAAATATCCCCACGACATTGTTATTTTGACAGTGTTCTGACCCTTTTTGAGATAAATACCATTCACTGTGGAAGCTTTATAGGCAGAGCTGTTTGCACTGCTGAAAGTGCCTGCATTTGAGCCGTTTACAGAAAGGTTGTTTATCTTATTCGAGCCTTCGCCGCGGCTGTAAAGCTTTATATTGTAATATCCGCTTTCGCTGACTGTAACAGTCTGTGACCATGTGCAGCTTGAGTCTGAAAAACGAACTGACCTAGAGCCTGATGCGGAGCTGTCTGTTTTGATATAGGCAGAGCCGCCTAAAGTGCCGTTTTCGGCTTCATATTTAAGCGTCTGCTGTGCAAAAACAGAAAGCTGAGCCGAGCCTGTGGTGAGCATTGCCACACTTAAAAATGCGGCTGCGACCTTTTTGATATTGAACTTCATAGATGTTTTTCCTTGTTATATTATTTACTGATAAAGCTAAGAGCTTAAAAGCATACGTTTATTTTAGCATAATTTTTGTGAATTGTAAACAATATATCAAGGCTAATTATAAGATGATTTGTAAACTTTAATTTTGCTTATTTCATTAGCCAAATTTCGCAGACGTATTCGGTCGTGTATGAAATATCACCATTAGGCTTTTGCTGACTCTCACATCTATCATATATTGTGCAGCCGAGATATTTGTAATCCAGCCTTTGTGAATAAACTGTAAGGTCGCCCTCATCATCAATGAAAAGTTCGTTTGAAAAATTCACCTTTTTGGCATATTCAAATATTTCATCATAGCTTTTACAGCAGTTAATTACATAGCTTACCCTTATAAATTCACTGTCTGAGGGAAGTCCAACGTCGCTGAGGTTGCTTTTTAGCTTATCCAATGTTATTCCATAGCAAGTATCGATCTCGCCCTCACTTTCCATATAGAGGACAAGTTCTCATTTTTTACGCTTCCTTGATTTGGTTATTTTAATTTTATCACATTTTTTGTAAATTGTAAACAGTGCATAGAGAAATATTATGGGCAAAATAATTGTTAAAATAAAAAAATATTTTTCGAAAACGTTTAACTAAGCTGACAGCTTAACAAATTTGATTTTTAATGTGCTATAATGAATACAACGATAATTAGTTACAGTTAAAATACAAAATAAAATAAGGCTAGGGAGGAAAAATTATGAACAGCAAGAAGATAGTAGCATTGCTTCTGTGTTTGGGATTGAGTTTTCAATCCACTGCATTGAGCGGTGTGTTGTATGACGAAAATGCTGTGGTGAAAGCTTCGGCTGAAGAAAGCGGCAAAACGGCTGATGCAGAGGGCTATAGCGGTACTGAGCAGTCAGAAAACAAGGCACAGCAGCCAGAAAGCAGTGCTGACAAGGCTGACAAAACTCAGCACGCTTATGACCCTATCTCGGATATGGAGGCTGAACAGGAATATCGTGACAGCACGGAGATAACTCCTGGCAAAGTGCTGTTCTCGGTGCTTTCTTATCATGCAGAGGGTGAAGAATCGGCTTATCTTGATGATGAAAGCGATATCTGCGCCGAGTATGATCTGAAAGACGTTGAGTTTATTCTTGAAACAAAGGCAGAAAACACTGCCGAAAAGGACGGCATGACCCCTTATAAGACGTTCTATGAAGCGACCACCTCGGAGGACGTTTGGGCAACTGTGGACAAGCTGTCGGACAATGAAAACATTCTGTCGGCTGAGCCTGACTTTGTGTGGGAAAAGACAGACACAACAACTGTTGCGGCAACCGATGAGGAAATAAACGCTGAAACTCATTTTCCTTGCATGGACGTAACAGGCGTATGGAAAGATTGTTTTGATCCTGCTAAAAAGGAAGCCCCCGGTAAAGGTACTGTTGTGGCTGTTATCGACACGGGCGTTGACTATACCCATAAAGACCTTGCAGACAACATTTGGGTGAATGAGGGCGAAATACCCGGCAACGGCATTGATGATGACGGCAATGGTTATGTTGACGATGTTTACGGCGTAGACTTTGTTGACGGCGATTGCGACCCTATGGACGAGCATGGTCACGGCACACACGTTGCAGGCATAATCGCAATGACCCCTGGCAATGGCGGCGGAGTCGGTGTTGCATATGGTGCAAAGATAATGTGCGTAAGGGCAGGTCAGGCGAACGGAAGCTTTGCAAGCTCGGATATCGCCAAGGCGATAAAGTATGCCGCTGACAATGGCGCAGATGTTATCAATATGTCCTTCGGTGGAACAGGCAGGTCATATCTCGTTGAAAGCGCATTGCAGGACGCTTTTCCAAGCTGTGTTCTCGTTGCTGCCGCAGGTAATGACGGCTTGCCGACAAATGACGCAATTAATGCAGGCTATTTTAATACAGAAGATATCTATCCAGCAGGATATAAATATGTACTTGGCGTAATGGCAACTGACAATAATAAGAGCCTTGCTAGTTTCTCAAACTGGGATTTTGCAGAGGGCTCGGGTTGTGAATATGAAATGGCAGCCCCTGGTGTTAATATTTATAGCACATTGCCAGGAAACAGATATGCTTGTTGGAGCGGTACGTCAATGGCAACACCAAATGTTGCGGCGGCAGCGGCTATTTTAAGAAGCAAATACACAGATAAATCAAAGTATAGTTCAAGATATATAATGGGTCAGCTTTGCAGCGCAACTTCAAGCAGAGTGGATTTTGTAGGTAAAAATGGCGATCATCACAGCTATCCTTTGCTTAATATTCGTGACAGCCTTTCAAAGCAAGCACAGCCTGATCTGAGCCTTGATGAGGTCTACACTCTTGATTATCAAGATGTTTCATCGGTAAATAACGGCGACGGCATTGCACAGCCCGGCGAGACCATTGATATGGGTATAGCTGTATGGAATAGGTGGGGTGCGGCAACTGACATTACTGTAAAAGTTGACGCTGACTCTGTTGGCGGTGTTGCTAATAAATATGTTGAGTTCATAAATGATGAAGTCAAACTGTCAGATGTGGGTACGTTTGCTTCTGTAAATAATGGCTTTACATATACAGATGAAAAACTCACAGGCATATCAAACCCTATCCGCTTTAAGATAAAAGAGGGTACTCCTAATGATATTCAAATAACTTTTAATATTTCTATAACTGCTAAGAACGGTCTTGATGAACGTGACGGCAATTTGTATAGCTCATCTGCAAGCTATACTTTAACTGTTCAAAATGGCATTGAACTCAGCGGAATAATCAATGAAGATATGACCCTTACAAACGATAAGCTTTGGATACTTGAAAACAATGTGCTTATTCCCGAGGGCGTAACAGTAACAGTTGAACCTGGCACAAGGATACAGTTTTGGTCTGCTGACCCTAATAATAAGTATGGTGCAAATTCGAAAGTTTATTTGCAGGTAGAGGGCAGGTTTATTGCAGAAGGTACTGGGGAGCAGCCTATTGAGATGTATTCTGGTAAGGGATTTGAAGATAAGGCTGTTGTTATTTCTGGTAGTGGTACATCGTTCTGTTACCCAGATAATGGAATAATTGATGATGACTTTGAGAAATCGTATGTTTCATTGAAATACGTCAATGTATGCAATGCAAATTATATAAATTATGAGGGCAACGTGTTTAAAACTTTTAATGCCACAGTAATAGATCATTGTAATTTTACGTATAATTATTCATTAAATTATGGAACACTTTTTGCCAAAAGCATTACGAATTCTCATTTCTCTAATATGAGTACAATGTTTCACGATGTTGGTATATATGCTAATGACATTACAACTACTCTTTTTGATAATTGCAACAATCAGGCCGTATATCCTTATGATTGTTTTAAGAATAATGTAGAACTTAATTATCACAGTATGGAAGATGTAATTAAACCATCAATAATAATCGGTTTATATCACTACCAACCATACGATTATAATCCTATGTTTTCAAATAATGCCATTCTTAATTCATTTTATCTTAGTGCCTATGATAATATAAGAGCGATTAGTTCCTTTAATGCATCAGATGATCATAACGGCCGTACTACCTACGACATCTCCGGCAACTATTGGGGCACAACCAATCCTGACCTTGTAAAGGTGCAGTGTCTTGACGCAGATTGGGACGTTTCGAGAAATGACCTTATCCAAGAGCCTTATCTTACACTTGATGACGATATGTCGGATATCTACCCATTCGTCACAGAAGCCTACCTCACTGATAAGGACGGCAATAGGATAGACAAGGTCAGCGGCGCACAGACAGTTAAAATGCACGTTAAGTTCAATCGTGATATGGCTTCTGATATTCAGCCTATGGTGACATACGGCGGAAGCGAGCCTTATACTGATTTCGCAGTATCGGGCGATTGGGCGAACGCCCGTGAATGGGTAAGCGAGTTCAAGATAGACCCTTATATCGACCTTGGCACAATGTATATCCGTGTAAAGGGAGCTGCGGCGGCTGACGATAAGTGGCTTGTAACAGGAAACGATTGGGGCAGATTTAAGTTTGAGATAACAAACAGCTCGGCACAGTCTATGTCACTCACAGGCGAGGGTCAGCTTGGCAAGAACGCTCTTAGCTGGATGCAGGACGATTATGACACCCTTGCAGGCTACAATATTTACAGAGCAACAAGCTATGATGCTAACAAAAAACCTGAGGAGCAGAAGTTCACAAGAGTGAACAAGTCTGTTCTTAATGCGGACGAGCTTTCGTTTGTTGATGAAAATGTTAAGGTAGGCACAGATTATTACTATTATTTCACAGTGGTGGACACTGACCTTAACGAGTCAAAGGCTTCAAACGTTGTAAGCTGTTGTCCGTTAGAGGGTGAGCCGCCTGTTATTGTACACACTCCTGTGAAAACTTTAACACCTGACAAGGCTATAGCTATAACGGCTGATATTACAGATAATGTAAAGGTTGCGGGAGCAACGCTTTACTACAAAAATAAGTCTGCCGACAGTTGGAAGTCTGTTGATATGAGAAATACCACAGGCTCAGTTTACAAGGCAACTATTGCGGCTTATGAGGTCACAGACGAGGATATACTCTACTATATCACTGCTACAGACGGCGCAAATGTAGGCTACTGCGGCACGGCTGACGAGCCTAACGTTATAGTACCGCACTACGTTACAGGAATAGAGATAGTTTCAAAGCCTGACAAGCTGAACTATGACCTTAAACAGGAACTTGACAGCAAGGGCATGGTGGTAAAGGCTGTTTACAATGACGGCACAAGGATTGCTGTTTCAGATTATACTCTCCAGGGCTTTGACAGCAAAACAGAGGGCGAAAAAACTGTAACTGTAGCTTACAATGGCTTTACGGCAGAGTTCACAGTGACAGTAAAGCACACACATGAGTATTATTCCGAGATAACAAAACAGCCGACTTGCTCGGAAAAGGGTGAGAGGACTTATAAATGCGATATCTGCGGTGATATTTATACCGAAGATATTGCGAAGACGGAGCATGATTATGAAGACACTGTAGTAAAACCTACCTGCACAGAGCGTGGATACACAGAACATATATGCAAGGTCTGCGCTGACAGCTATAAAGATGATTATACCCCTGCGTTGGGTCATGATCACATCTCACAGATAACAAAGCAGGTGGCCTGCGAAACAGACGGAGAAAAAACATTTACCTGCACACGCTGTGGGGATACATATACAGAATCAATCCCAGCAACAGGTCACAATGACATTGTAACAGCAGTCGAGCCAACTTGTACAGCAGACGGCTATACAGAGCATAGGTGCAAGGATTGCGGCAGAGTAGTTCGCTCTGACGTAACAAAGGCACTTGGACATGATTATGATTCAAAGATTACGACAAAGGCAAGTTGTACAGAGGACGGAGTTCTTACCTACATTTGTACAAGATGTGATGAGAGCTATACGGAAAAGATACCAGCAACGGGTCATAAGTATAATGACGTAGTAACAGAGGCTTCTTGCGATAAGGGTGGCTATACGCTCCATACTTGCGCAAACTGTGGTGACAGTTACAAGGATAATTTCATAGCACCCACAGGACATAAATATACAAAGACAACAGTTAAACAGGCTTCATGCGAAACTGACGGAGTGAATGTTTACACTTGTGATACTTGCGGCGACAGCTATAGCGAGGTTATCAAAGCAAAGGGTCACGTTTATGCTTCTGAGGTAACAAAGAAAGCAAACTGTACAGACGACGGAGTTATCACATATACCTGCGCAAATTGCGTTGATAAGTACACAGAAGTGATAAAGGCAAAAGGTCATAACTATTCAGCAGAAGTGACAAAGAAAGCAACTTGCGATACAGACGGAGTAAAGATGTTCACTTGTGCAGATTGCGGAGATGTGTATACTGAAAAGCTGGAAGCTTTGGGTCATACATATGGCATTTCAGAGGTAGTAAAGCCGACCTGCGATAATGACGGCTATACAAAGTTTACCTGTTCTGTATGCGGAGACAGCTACAGCAAGGTGATCAATGCAACAGGTCATAAGTACAACGATAAGATAGTTTCGGCTTCTTGCGACAAGAGCGGATATACGCTCCATACTTGCGAAAACTGCGGCGATATATACAAGGATAATTTCACTTCACAGCTTGGTCATGACTATACGTCACAGACAGTAAAGCCAACCTGCGAAACAGACGGAGAAAAAACATTTACCTGCACACGTTGTGGGGATACATATACAGAGGTCATAAAGGCTAAGGGACACGTTTACAAGAGAACAGTTGTAGCGGCAGGCTGTGAAACAGACGGCTACACGCTTGTTGAGTGTATGGAGTGCCATGACAGCTTCAGGGAAGGTTACGTTGGGGCAAAGGGTCATACTATCGTTACAGACAAAGCTGTTGCGGCAACTTGCACCACCGCTGGCAAAACAGAGGGTTCACACTGTTCAGTATGCGGAAAGGTCATAAAGGCACAGACAGAAATAAAAGCCAAGGGTCACGTTGCAGGCGACTGGATAACAGACAAGGCTGCGGCTGTGGGCGTAAAAGGGAGAAAGCACAGAAGCTGCACAGTATGCGGCGCAGTTGTCGAGTCAGCTGATATCCCTGCACTTTCTCCAAAGAGCATTTCTTCTGCCACTGTATCACTTTCAATTGCGACCTATTCTTTTGACGGCAAGGTTAAAACGCCGTCCGTGACTGTCAAGCTTGGCAGTACAGCACTTAGAAACGGCATTGATTATGTTGTTTCATACAGAAATAATAAGAACGTGGGAAAAGCAACTGTTGTCATAACTGGAAAGGGCTTATATGCAGGAACTATAACAAGGACCTTCGTGATAAACCCTGCAAAGCAGGAGATACAGAAGCTTACAGCTAAGAGCAAGGGCTTTTATATCGACTATGCCGCAAAAGGTCATGCGACAGGATATGAGATACAGTATGCTACAAATTCTTCATTCAGCAGAGCAAAGAAAACGGTAATAACAAGCAATAAGACAGATAAAGTAACAATTTCAAAGCTTAGTGGAAATAAAAAATACTATGTAAGAGTAAGAACCTATACCACAGTGAATGGCATAAAGTATTACGGTGCATGGTCTGCTGTAAAGACAGTTACAACAAAGAAATAGTGCAGAGTATCAGACTGCCGATGTCGGCTCTGGCGTTTTGCAGCCCACAGACAACAGCTCTGTGGGCTGCTTGTGTTAAAGGCATATTTGACATTTCGTCATTCATGTGATATAATCATAGTGTGAGCGAGCTATGCGATAGCGTAAACGTTCTAGGTTTATGAGGAAAGTCCGAGCATCATAGAGCAGGATAGCTGATAACGTCAGCCGAGGGTGACCTTAGAGCCAGTGCAACAGAAATATACCGCCAACTTTTGTTGGTAAGGGTGGAAAGGCGGGGTAAAAGCCCACCAGAATGGCGGAGACGTCATTGCTATGTAAACCTTATCCGATGCAACACCAATGGTAGCTTGCAAGTCAATGGCTGCTCGTCAGACTTGGGGCTATAGGTGGCTAGAGCTGTGCGGCGACGTACAGTCCAGATAGATTATCGCACTCGACAAAACTCGGCTTATCGGTTCGGTCACATTTGCTCCGTCAGTTAAACTTTTTAAGCTTAACTACGGGGCTTGCTTTTTAATAATATATAAATTTAGCCATTTGTTTTGTATATTATAAATAAATTTCTATAATTCCCCTTGTGATTTTACGGAGAATATGTTATAATAACGCTAGACGTATTTATATAAGCAGAGGAGGGCTGTTTGTATGGACATACCAGATAAGACCTATAACGAAAAGTTCGAGAGCTTTTTGAAAATACTTGAAAGCGATGACAGATTTGATAATGTGTGCAAGAATTTTCTCGAAAGTATTTGCTCTGCGCTTTATGTCAATGCGGCTACGGTAACTGTTTCAGGCTATGAAAACTCAGAACCTTTGAGTTATGAATTGATCGCTGATACACATAAATATACTGTATTTGCTTTTGATAAAGAATTTAATAGAAATAGATACAATGCAATGAAAAAAGCACTTATGCAAACTGGTATCCACGTTGCGGATAAGGCTCACCCGAATGGAGATAATGAGGAAATAACCCTGCGTGGAGCGGTGTATCCTTGTTCACTCACTTGTGCTGTCAAGGACGCAAATAAGTATGTTGCATATTTCAATCTTTTGTCCTCTGATCCTGAGAGAGTATGGTCACCTGAGGAGATACAGCTAGCCTCACGTCTGACATACATACTTTCTGGTATGCTCCATACTAGGAGAGCGGCTGAACATGCTGAAAGCACTACTCGCACGCTTACTGACGTTATGGATAATATGAATTCCTATGTGCTTGCAGTGGTACAGGACAGCGGTGAGATAGTTTTTGCCAGCAAGATTTTTGAACAGTATTATGGAAAACTGGTCGGCAAAAAGGAAAGTGACGTTTTCAGCAAGACTTGGTGTGAGCTTCCTGCTCACAAGGAAGGAATGCTTTTTGGAGGAGATTATTATTCCAAGATCATGGACAAATGGTTCAATGTGTCGGAAAAGCTCATAAAATGGCATGATGGCAGAACTATCAGACTTTGCACACTTAATGATATCTCAGAAAAGATAAATTATGAGAGGGTCATCGAAAAGCAGGTCTTTTACGATAATCTCACAGGTCTTCCTAACAGATTAAGTCTTGATAAGAGTATACAGGGCATTATTGAAAGCGATGAGATCAGCACTGTTATGCTCATTGACCTTGATAATTTCAAGAACATAAATGACAGCTATGGTCATAATAATGGCGACCGGCTTCTTAAAGAGATAGGTAAATTCTTTGAGAATTTTGCCTGGAAGAATAAAAAGCTGAGCGTTTTTAGATTTGGCAGCGATGAGTTCGTTGTGCTTCTGAGAGATCAGGATCAGGCTGAGATCGACGAGATATGCAAGATCATACATGATAAGTTCAACACGGAGTGGCAGATAGCTAACAGCAGTTGCTATTGCACTTGTTCAATGGGCGTGGCGAAGTTTCCAAAGCCCGATGATACTGTAAATACGGTACTTAAAAGAATCGACCTTGCCATTTCATATGCGAAAAAGCAGGGCAAGAATTGCACTATAAATTATAACGAAACTATCGGCAGGATACTTTCAAGGCAGATCGAACTTGAAAGGCTCATGCACAAGGATATCACAAACGGCTTTGCACATTTCACGGCGTACTATCAGCCTATATTCAGCAGCTCTGAAAAGAAGCTTGTGGGCTGTGAAGCGCTTATGAGGTGGAATCCACCTGAGTTCGGTCAGGTTTCCCCTGCCGAATTTATCCCTATGGCGGAAAGACTTGGCTATATCAATCTCTTGGGCGAGAACATGATAAGGATCGCAGGCAGACAGTGCAAAAAGTGGGCTGACGCAGGGCTTGATTTGAGAATGAACATCAATCTGTCTGTAGGTCAGATAATTGAGCCTGATTTCCTTGACAAGATAGACACACTTTTTGACGAAACAGGCGCACCCCCTGAGAAGATATGTTTTGAGGTCACAGAAAGTCTTGCTATCCATGATATGGAAAAGATGAAGGAGCTTTTGAAGCATATAACAGACAAGGGCGTGAAGATAGCACTGGACGATTTCGGAACAGGATATTCTTCGCTTAACTGCATAAAGGAAATGCCTCTGAATACCATTAAAATAGACAAGTCGTTTATTGATGATATTGCAAAAAATCCTGACACTGCGGTGTTTGTTAAAATGATAGTTAATCTTTCTCACGACCTGCATATAGCAGTTTGCGCAGAGGGCGTTGAGGAACAGGTGCAGTTCGATATCCTGAGAGATCTGGAAACTGACGTTATACAAGGCTATTATTTCGGCAGACCTATGCCGTCAGACAAGTTTGAGGAGAAGTTCCTTAGCGAGAAACTCCAGTCAGTAAAATAAGTCGCCAAAAAAAGAAAGTTCGACCGTCGGGCGTAATACTCGGCGGTCTTATAAATATGTAAAAATCAAAAATAAAGGGGAAAGCTTATGAGTGATGAGAAAAAAGACGCAAACAGCCAGCAGGAGAATGTGGGCAAAAAAGGCATAAACAAAAAGCTTATTATCGCTTTTGCAGGCATGGGCGCTGTTATAGTGGGGCTTGTTATTGCACTGATACTGGTGGCAACATCAGGCAAAAAAGACGTGGACAGCTCGGCTTCAAAGGTGGAGAGCAGTTCTGCGGTGGCTTCAGAAACCGATGACACCAGTGAGGAGGACTCTGTGGCTGATGAAAGCGAGGACGAGCCTGATGATGAGGAGGAAGGCTCTCAGGAAAGCAAGGACGATAAAAAGGAAAAGGGCTTTATCATCTCCTATTCAGGGGACAACAGTTGGCAGGACGGCGACAAGGTCATGACGGGCATGGAGATAGGCATTGAAAACAACTCCGATGAAGCCCTCAAGGAGTGGACGCTGGAGCTTGAAATTGACCAGCTCAAAAGCTGTGACGGCTGGAACGGCAACTTTAAGGTCAAGGGCAACAAACTCACGGTCACGAATGTTGATTACAATGGTGAGATCGCAAAGGGCGGTTCGACCTCTATCGGCTGTAATATCGGAACTGGAACAAAGCTCAATGTTAAGTCTGCAAAGCTAAACGGTGTGGAGTGTACTGTTAAAAAGGGCAAGGTATCACAGAATAATAACAATAACAACAATAATCAGAATAATGACAAAAAGGTCACGGAAAAGGACGTTAAAAAGCTTCTAAAGCGTACCTCAAAGGCTAAACAGGGTGACGATTGGCTCCACACAGACGGAAGCAAGATACTTGATAAGGACGGCAAAGAGGTTTGGCTCACGGGCGTGAACTGGTTTGGCTACAACACAGGCACTAACACCTTTGACGGACTTTGGAACAGCGAGCTTGTGACATCGGTGGAGGCTATTGCAGACCACGGTTTCAATCTTATAAGAGTGCCTATGTCAGCGGAGCTTATCAACCAGTGGTCGGAGGGCGAATATCCAAAGGCGAACTACAATAACGCATACAATGAAGAGCTGAACTCTATGAACAGCCTTGAGATATTTGATTATTTTCTCAAGCTTGCAGAGGAAAACGGTCTTAAAGTAATGCCTGATATCCATTCAGCGGAAACCAATGCCAGCGGTCATACTGTAAATCTGTGGTATACTGACAAGGTCACTGTAAAGGACTATTACCATGCTTTGGAGTGGCTTGCCGACAGATATAAGGACAATGACACTATCGTAGCATTTGACCTGAAAAACGAGCCTCACGGCAAGCCTAACGAGGGTGACGCTGCGGCAATATGGAATGATTCAAAGGACGCAAACAACTGGAAGTATGTGGCTGAAACGGCAGCGAGCAAGGTGCTTGCGAAAAATCCTAATGTGCTTATAATGGTCGAGGGTATCGAAATATACCCTAAAAACATCAAGAAAAACGGGGATTATTCCTCCACCAACAGTGATGATTACTATTTCAACTGGTGGGGCGGAAATCTCAGGGGCGTAAAGGACTATCCTATCGACCTTGGCAAATATCAGGATAAGCTTGTTTACTCGCCGCACGACTATGGTCCGACAGTTTATCAGCAGCCTTGGTTCGAGGGGGATTACACATACAAGAGCCTTATGAAAGATTGCTGGAAAGACAACTGGTTCTACATTCAGAAGCAGGATGTCGCACCGCTTCTCATAGGCGAGTGGGGCGGCTTTATGACAGAGCCTAACCTAACTTGGATGACCTACATGAGAAAGCTCATAAAGGACAATCATGTAAATCACACTTTCTGGTGCTTCAATGCAAACTCAGGTGACACGGGCGGACTTGTAAAGGACGATTTTGTTACATGGGATGAAGAAAAGTATGATTTTGTCAAGGAAGTCCTTTGGCAGGAGGGAGGCAAGTTCGTTGGACTTGACCACGCTATCCCGCTTGGAGATAATGGTATAACTTTGAAAAAGGCAAAGGGTCTTTGATATCACATATAAAAATAGCGGACGAAGTTTTCGGGCTTCGTCCGCTTTTGTATTGTATTTTTATCGCTGGTCGCCCATAAAGAATAGAGCGAGAGTTCCGGGTCCTGAGTGTGAGCCTATAACAGCACCTGTGTAGCAGATATGCACAGTGGTCTTTTTGCCAAGCTTTTTTCGCATAAGGTCGGCTGCATATTCTGCGTCTGAAAGGCAGTCGCCATGGCAGACGGCTACTGTGGAATTATCCCAATTTCCCATGCGTTCGCACATCATATCCACAAGCTTTTCAATGGATTGCTTTCTGCCTCGTATCTTTCCAACTGGGATAAGATGTCCCTCGTTGTCAACGTGGAGAAGCGGTTTAATGCCAAGAATAGAGCCTGCTATGGCGGCGGTCTTTGATACTCTGCCACCTCGGTGGAGATATTTCAGGTCGTCAACTGTGAAAACATGGCATAGGTGAAGCCTGTTGTCAGTGATCCACTGGGCAAGCTCGTCAATGGAAAGACCCTGCTTTTTCTTTTCGTCAGCCTTTATGAGCAAAAGACCTTCGCCTGTTGAAGCACAGAGGGAGTCTATGCAGATTATCTTGCCTTCCGGGTATTTTTCCATTACGCTATCTCTTGCAATGCAGGAAGTGTTGAAGCTTCCGCTAAGACCTGACGAAAATCCAAGATAAAGCACGTCATAGCCTGCGGCAAGTTCCTTTTCAAAAGCCTGTTCATAGTCGGAGATCCCTATTTGCGATGTTTTCGTTACTGCTCCGTTTCGCATTTGGGAATAAAATTCAGGCAGCGTCATGTCATTCTTGCTCTTTACAACACCGTTTACTTCAAAAGATAATTCCAGAAGCGTCACGTCCATATTTTTTAATATATCCTCCGACAGATCGCAGGTGGAGTCGGAATATAGCTTGTATTTTCTGTCAGACATTTTTATCCTCCTTTTGCCGTTTGGACAACAATATATAAAAATATTATAACATATGGGCGGGCTTTTGTAAAATATCCCTCAACTATACTTTGTAAAATTTCTATGAACACAGTTGTCTGCGGTGCTGTGCGACAGTTAAGGTGTTTTCAGATACGCAAACAGAAAAGTCACGGCAGGCGGAGGAGATAAGCATATCGCTTATGCGATTTTCTATGAGGGCGGTAATTATGTGGCGTATCTCTCGTGCAGATCCGCTTTTTGAAAGTGCCTGCTTTGCGATAAAAGGGTAGACCTCTGGATGACAGGCGAGTGTACAGCCGAGTTCGGAGAGCCTTTTTTCAAGAGCAGATATTTCAAGGCGTGTAATGTTTTCCATATCGGAAAGGGTAAGGTCGTTAAAAACAATCACCTCATCTATCCTGCCTAAAAGCTCGGGAGACATAAAGCTTTTAAGCTCTGAGAGCATGGCTTTTTTCTTGGCTTCGCCATTTGACTTGCTGTTTGAAAAGCCCACGGTCTTGGTTTCGGCAAGCTTTTTCACGCCGATATTCGAGGTCATTATTATAAGGACATTGGAGAAAGAAACTGTCCTGCCAGCAGAGTCGGTAAGACAGCCGTCCTCTAGTATCTGCAAAAGCAGATTGTAGATGTCAGGGTGAGCCTTTTCTATTTCGTCAAGAAGAAGCACACAGTAGGGCTTGCGGCGAATTTGTTCGGTGAGCCTGCCACCCTCGTCAAAGCCTACATATCCAGGGGGCGAGCCTATGAGCTTTGAAACGCTGTGGCGTTCCATGTATTCTGACATATCAAGCTTTACAATGGCATTATCTCTGCCAAAAAGCGTTTTGGCAAGATCTTTTGCAAGCTGGCTCTTGCCCACTCCCGTTGACCCTAAGAAAATAAAGCTTCCCATGGGGCGGTCGCTGCCCTTTAGTCCTGCACGACAGCGGCGGACGGCAGAGCAGAGCGACTTTATAGCCGTCTGCTGTCCCACAATGCTTTCGCTTAGCTTATCTTCAAGCCCTGTGAGCCTTGCGGCTTCGTCCTGTCCGATATCGGCGCAGTTTATGCCTGTGAGCGATGAAATAACGCTGTCAATGTGCCTTTTTTTAAGTGGTATGCGTTTTGGGCGGCACTCTGTTATGGCGGTGAGATATTCGTCACGGGTGAGCTTGCCTTTCACATAATCGTTGAAAGCGTCTGATATTTTCTCACCAGAATTATTTTCGCTTTGCTCTATGACCGCACAGGCACAGGCTTCGTCAAGAATATCAATTGCTTTGTCAGGAAAAAATCTGTCGGTGACATACCTTGCGGCAAGCTTAACTGCATATGGTATAAGGTCAGGGGAGATGTCAACGCTGTGGTGCTGTTCATATTTGTCTATAAGACCGCTGAGGATACGGCAGGTCTGGCTTTGATCAGGCTCATCTATCTTCACTTTTTGAAAGCGTCGCTCCATAGCTGAGTCTTTTTCAATATTTTTGCGATATTCCTCAAAAGTCGTTGCGCCTATGAGCTGTAGACCGCCCCTTGCAAGCTGTGGTTTCAGGATATTTGCAGCGTCTATTGCACCCTCTGCCGCTCCTGCACCCATTATGTTGTGAAGCTCATCAATGAAAAGTATCACATTTCCAGCCTTTGCGGCTTCGTCCATACAGCTTTTCAATCGCTCCTCAAAGTCCCCACGATATTTTGCTCCTGCAAGGAGGGCAGTTATATCAAGGGAGAAGATCCGCTTTGAGGACAACGCAGACGGCACTTCTCCAAGCATGATCTTTCTCGCAAGCCCCTCCACAACAGCGGTCTTTCCCACACCTGCCTCACCTACAAGGCAGGGATTGTTCTTTGTGCGGCGGCAGAGTATCTCCATGATACGTTCTGTTTCAGTTTCTCTGCCTATGCAGGGGTCGAATTTTTCGCACTCGCTTTTGCGTGTAAGCTCTCTGCCGTAGCGTTCAAGGGTCTTTAGCTTGGGATAATTTCTGTCTGAAAAAATATTAGGCTCGTTGCCTGACAATGAGCAATCGTTGTACATCTTGTTGCAGTTCACCCCTAACTGCTGCAATATCTCAAAAGCACAGCAATCACTGCGGCGGAGTATCATAGCAAGAATGTATTCCGTTCCTGCGATACCGCCACCCATGCTCTCGCACAGCCTTTTTGCGCCTTTTAAAACAGCGGCAGCGTTAGGCGTGATGTCATTTTTCGTAAGACGGCATGGCGTGCCTCTGCCTATGATGTATTCTATCTGCTCCTCTATCCTTTGAGCCGTGACCTCGTGGCGCAGAAGCACTGCACAGGCTGTGGAGTCCTCCTCATAGGCGGCAGAGAGCAGGATATGCTCAGTGCCGATATAAGTATGCCCCCAGCTTCCTGCCAGAGTGACGGCATTTTTCACAAGCTCTCTTGCCCTTGGTGTAAAGCTGTCGCTATCAAAAAACTGTTCGTTCATAAAATTCACCCCTTAAAATGTTTAAGACAAAGCTTTGTCTTAGCTACATTCTTGACAGTTTTGCGTCTTGTTATTCTCGCATTTTTATCGCTTTTATATTCTTATGCACAGGACAAATTCTCCTTGCAGATTTTTTTTGTAACACATTTTTCTCTGCGTCATAAACTGTAATATAAAGCAACGGAGCAAAGCTTCAGCTTTATAAATCTTAATAAAAAAGGAGATTTCATTTATGAACGGTTGTGGATTTGGCGGTTGTTGGTGGATCATTATCCTTATTCTCATATTCTGCTGTGGCTGCGGCGGTTGCGGAAATGGCTGTGGCGGTTGCGGAAACGGCTGCGGTGGTTGTGGCTGCGACAATGGTTGCGGCGGCTGCGGATGCTGATCTGACGGCAAATAAAAGACGGCGGAGCATTACGCTTCGCCGCTTTTTTTATTTATCTTCTTTTTCCAAACGCTTTTCAAGGCGTTTCACAATAGTTTTCAGTGCTTTTATGCGGGCGTATTTTTTATCGTTGCCCTCAAGTATCGTCCATGGTGCTATATCTGTGGAGGTAAGTGTTATCATGCGGTCAACATATTTCTCATAGGTGTCCCACTTTTCACGGTTGCGCCAATCCTCATCGGTTATCTTCCAACGCTTTTCAGGTGTGTTCTCACGCTCGTTAAAACGGCGGAGCTGTTCGTCTTTATCAACATTCACCCAGAATTTTATTATCTCTGCGCCCCAATCATGAAGCTGGCTTTCAAACTCGTTTATCTCACGATAAGCCATGTTCACACGTTCTTCGGGGGTGAGCTTTTCGATAGGCTCGACCATTACTCTGCCATACCATGTGCGGTCAAAGATAGTGAAGTGACCATTCTTTTCAAGACGTGTCCAGAAACGCCATAGATAGTGCCTTGCAAGCTCTGACGGTTCGGGTGCAGCGATAGGGTGAACTTCATAGCCCCTTGGATCAAGGGCAGCCGCAATACGCTTGATATTTCCGCCTTTTCCTGCTGCATCCCAGCCTTCATAGCATATTATAACAGGTATCTTCTTCTGATAGCAGAGATTTTGAAGTTTGAAAAGCTTGTCCTGATATTTTTTCAGCTTTTTCTCATATTCCGCTTCGTCAAGGGACTTGTTCATATCCACTTCTGCAAGAGCAGGCATTTCAATAGTTTTATATTCAGGATAATTGTATCCGCAGGTGTCAAACTGTGGTTCGGGAATATAATGTTCGCCATTCTCCTTGGCGGAAACTGCAGTGCTTACTGTCTTTGTGACCGCTGTCAGCACTTCAAGCTCAGCAGAGGCACGTTCATTTGCCCCAACGCAAGTCCACGGAGCAAATGCCGTGTTTGTGTTTTCAAGCATTTTGTCATATCTGCGGAAAAACTTATCGTATTTTTCCATGTTCTTTATATCGTGGCTTTCCACACGCCAGCTTGTAACAGAGGAGTTCTCCAGCTTTTCGATACGCTTTTTCTGCTCGTCTTCGGTAATGTGCAGGAAAATTTTCACGATAACATATCCGTCATCTGTAAGCTGCCTTTCAAAGGTGCAGATATCTTTAAGACGTGTGTCCCTTGTTTCCTTGTCTATCTCGCCGTACATACAGGCATTCACAGTGTCACGATACCAGCTTCGGTCGAGGATAAGAAACTCACCCTTTTTCGGCAGGCTTTGCCAATAGCGCCACAGCCATGGCATACGCTTTTCCTGCTCGTTTGGTGCACGAAATGACACCACCTTGTAAAAACGTGGGTCAAGAGAGCGTATGAGCTTTGCTATCATCGAGCCTTTGCCTGCGGCAGACCAGCCGTCAAATGTGATTATAACAGGCACTCCTGCGGTCTTTATTTTGTTTTCAAGCAGTGTGAGCTGTTCTCTCAGCCCTTTTAGCTGTTCGGATATCTCTGATTTTTCTGTGTTTTTCTGTATGATCTTTTCAAGCATTGCTATCTCTCCTCTTTTCACTAAATTGTTATTATCACAACTTAATTTATTTGATTTATGTATATTATACACAATTTATCTTTAATTGTATATAGACATTTTTCATGAAAATGCTAACTCTTTTTTGTTAATACGGAGTTAATATTATTGGTTTATACTAATATGATATAAAATATCTCGCAAAGGACGGCAGTGATATGTCAAAAAAAGACGAAAAGGACATTAATATATCAAAGCTCGACAAAAGTCTGGAGGGTCAGGGTCTGTTGGAGGACGCTGATGACGCAGAGTATGAGCGCACGCTGGCTCAGCAAAGGCGTGAGGCTGAGGAGCGTGAAAGGCAGGTTTTAGAGCAGGCGGAAGCTGAAAGACGTGAGCGTGAACGTCAGGAAGAAAAGGAACGTGAACGCAGGCTTGCTCAGGAGCGTATCGAGCTTATGAAACTCAAAAGCGGAGTTATTGATGAAAGCGAGTCTTCCATAAAGGAAGAGCATGACCAGATAAGAGAGCTTCATGGCTTTGAAAAGGTGCAGAATTTCTTTTATCACAACAAGGTATGGATAATCTTTGCAATATTTATCATAGCGGTGGCGGCATTTATTTTTATTGACGCTGCAAGGCGTGAAAAGGCTGACCTGACAGTGCTTATGATCGCAAACAACGGCTTGGAAACACGTCAGGAGGAACTGGAGGAGTTCTTTGAAAAATACACGGACGATCTTGACGGCAATGGTTATGTCCATGTTGAGGTCATTATGATTCCGCTAAATTCTCACAGCGACGATTATCAGCAGCAGAACGTGAACAGCACTAAGTTCTTGGCACAGCTTCAGGGTGGCGAGTCTATACTTGTTATAACAGACTCAAACACTGACGAGGAGTTCAAGTCAATAATGACTCCTGAGTTGCCAAAGGAATTTCCGAACAACAAGTATGTTGATGATATGGGTATGAGCTGGAATATGGAGGTCATGGCAAAGGAGCTTAACTTCGAGAATATGCCGAATGATATCCACCTTTCAATGAGAACGCCGGTTAAGACTTTGGGCGACTCTAAGGAAACTATGCAGGAGAATTATGATAAGGCGTTCAAAGTTTTCAAACGCATAGTTGACGATATGACTGAGAAAGCTGTAGAGGCAGGAGATAAGGGTCTTACAACTGAGCCTGTCCACTATGATGACAGCAGTTTGGAAAGCTCCGATAGCACAGATAGCTCAGAAAATAAGTAACGGATATTTGGCTGTAGGGGACGGCGTTCTCGACGTCCCGTATGACAAAGTAAATAATAGCGGACAACCACTTTCCTGTGGCTGTCCGCTTTGTGTTTGTATCAGTATTGATAATCATAATTTGTGTTGTCCTGATAATAGCCGTCTGTGTAGCCGTCAGGCTGATTTGACTGGGTGTCGGAAGTGTTCAGGCTTGAACAGTTCTGATCTTCGGCATATTTGTAATCAGAGGTGACACCAAGATATTCTTCAAGGCAAAGTCCGCTCTTTGTGACAGCTTCGGCTTTTTCCTTGCCGAGATAGCGGATATGCCACGGCTCGTACACATATCCTGTTTTGTCCTCTTTTCCCTCAGGGTAGCGGATAATAAAGCCGTACTCTGCACAGTGTTCAGCCAGCCAGTTGGCTTCGGGAGTGCCTGCAAAGCTGTCCTCGGTGGTGTTAACATCAAAGGTCAGACCCGTCTGATGTTCTGAATGTCCCGGACGGGAAGATACCTCGTCTGCGGCTTCTGTGCCACGCTCTGCGGCATAGGAGTTATAAAGAGATTCCTGATCCTGATATGAGCGATAGCTTGAATTTACAAAGAGTGTTATGCCGTCCTGAGCCGCTGCAGCTGCCATTTCGTCAAAGGCGTTCTGTGCAATTGTGCTTACGCCCGGTGCATAATCTGATGGCAGGGAGTAGGTCTTGTTTACAATAAGAATACCGTCAACAAAGGTCATGCCGTTTGACTGCTCTATCTTATGCTTTGTTTCTTCTGCTTTGCTGTTGTCGGAAGTTTTCTTTTTGGTGGTGGTTTTTGCTTCCGCCTGCTTTGTGCTTTCGGTCTGTGATGATGAATCAGCAGCAGGCTTGTTGTCTGACTTTCCACCACAGGCTTTCACTATCACAAAAATTATCACCAAAAGAATTGCTATGGCAATGATACGGTTTTTCATAACACGCCTGTGTTCTCTTGCACGCCTTTCGGCACGGCGTTTTTCCATTTCAATGCGCATTCTTTCGTATTCTTCATCACGATAAGCGCTGTATTCGTCAGGCTGGCTATTAGTGCCTTGGGATAAATTCTCGTTATTAGTCTGATTATTCATAAATATCCTCTTTTTTGTAATTTGTTTTTTACGTTTTGTGTTGCCTTTATTATATCACAATCGCATAAAATATTCAAGTCGGATATTGTCGTCTTATTTCATAACATAAACATAGCATTGATATAGCGGCATAGATTCGTATTCATCATTATCTGGGTCATTCCACATATGGTCTTTTCTTTCCTGAACTATATCATCATGGAAAAAGCAAACACCAAGATATGTGTAATCTTCCAAGCCGTTGATCAGATTGTCACCGTAAGAGAAACCGAAGCTTGCATTATTTTTTAACCAAGTAAAAAGCTCTGTGTATGCCTCGTCATAGTCTGAAACACAGCTGTTGTTTGCTGTGAATTGTCGTATTTTGCTGTTGTTAGGCAGACCGACCTCAGAGAGATGTTCGTATACGTTGCCAATGCCTTGGCAGTAGTCGTCCATTTGATACAGGCTCTTTTGCAGACATTCATCAAGCTGTCCGCTTGCACGGAGTGGTTTCAGACCATATTTCTCACGGAGAGGATTTACATAATCGAGCAGGTCAAGGGTCATCTGACTTGCACCATCAGGGGAGTAATATTCAGGCTCGACAGGCTCGTTCTGCTGAGTATCTTCTGTGTTTTCCTGCGGTATATCCTGCTGTATCTCAGGCTCTGTCACAGGCTCAGTCACTTTTTCTGTAGTGGTAGTGGTGGTGACTGCGGCGGCTTTTGACTCTGCTAATGCCGCCCCTTCTGCAATATCTGACGCAAGGGCAGCCTTGTCAGGCTCACGCTTTTTTGTGGTAGTAGTCATGACAGTAGTGACGGGAGGCAGAGTAGTTGTCACAGGTGTATTTGTGGCGACAGTGGCAGTAGATCGAGGTGTGCTTTTTTTCACAGCCGTGGTCTTATCACTATTGTTATTGTAAGTATACACCCCGAAAACAGTTGCGGATACTAATGCCACAGCGATTATTGGTGTGGTTATTTTTGCTTTTAAAAACACTTTTTTTGGAGTAGCGAGAACTATTTCTTGCCGCTTGTTTATTTCGCTCATGCAGCCAAAGCAGAAAATGGAATCGTCATGAAGAATTCTTCCGCAATTAGGACATTTTTTCATATTTTAGTTTTCTCCTGATCTTATTAAGCACATTGTACAGCTCTTCCGCAGTGCTATATCTGTCGTCTGGATTGATAGAAAGGCATTTCTTTATGACTTTCAGAATTTTCTTGTTTTCGCACATTTTGACCGACGGGTGTTCACCTGTCAAAAGAACGTTCAGAAGCACTGCCAGAGAATAGAGATCTGTTCTTGCGTCAGATTGCTGCATACCGAATTGTTCAGGTGCGGCAAAGCCTACAGTTCCCAAAGTCTGGGTGTCAGAGCGTTGATTAGATTTATAAATTTTAGAAATATCAAAATCTATAATCTTGACATTATTGTCGTCACATATTATAATATTATCAGGCTTTATATCACGGTGAACGATGCCGCTGTTGTGAAGAGCATACAATCCCTGGCATATGGAGCAGGTAATGTTCAGGGCGTCGTGTTCTGCTAGTGTTTCGCCGTTTGCATAATCCGTAAGAGTCATGCCGTCGCAGAATTCTTCATAGATAGTATACGCTTCGGTACTTTCGGAGATCTCGTAGATACGGCAAAGATATGGATTATTTATCAATGCGAGCCTTTGATATACAGAAACGTCAGCAGGTTTATAGATAATGTGCCGCACCATTTTTACACCTGTGTCACTCTCTAAAATGACTTTTTCGTGCTTGCTGTTTTTAAATAGATAGTTTTTGCAGTCGAACATTTTGTCGATCTGTTCTGTTTCAAAATCATATAAGCTTTTTTGTGACATATTTCTCATCTCCAATGTAAAAATGTAAAAAATAAATTATTATAGGAAGGAACTGGTGACATGAAAAAAACAACACAGCTTATGGAGGAGCTAAATGGAAGCGATGATATCAACAGTTTTCTAAGCAACAATAAGGATTCTCTTGACAGACAGGATTTTGCACGTTATCTTTGTGAGCTTGTGAAAAAGAAAAAGATGACAAAGATAGAGGTCATAAGAATATCCCAGCTAAATCAAATATATGGGTATCAGATTTTTGCAGGAGCAAGACTTCCAAGTAAGGATAAGATAATCGCTATCGCACTTGCAATGAAGCTTGATATTGATACCGTTCAGCGACTTCTGACCCTTGCGGGTGAAGCTCAGCTTTATCCTAAAAACACCCGTGATTGCATACTCATTGACGCAATAAACAAAGGCTATGATGTGGCAAAGCTCAACAAAGTGCTTTTTGAAAATGGTTCACAGTGCCTTAAATAACGATCGTTTCATAAAGCAGCTCCGGCTCTTCGGAGCTGCTTTTTTATTATCGTAACAAATATTATATCACATTTTGACAAGGTTTTCAAGAGTTGTCAGAACATAAAAACACGCCGCAGAAAAATTCCGCAGCGTGTTTTCTTAATTAACTCTTATGGAACGAGAGTTGTAGTAGTTGTTGCCTTATCCTTTGCAGATGTAGTTGTTTCTGCTACAGAAGAATCGGTCTTTGTTGTTGTAGTTGTGGTGGTTGTTGCTTCGCTTGCTGCAGCTGATGAAGAATCGTCAGTTGCAGGCTTTGAAGCCGCACCAGCCTTAGTTGTTGTGTAACCCTCGGCTTCAATTACCTTCTTCTTGAAATCTGCTTCTTTGTTGTAGTAAGATGTTGAGAAGTAAGGCTCTTCAGTAAATGTTTCACCTGTTGCAACGATATTTGAGCAGTAGATCGAAGCATAGAATGAAACTGCCTTTTTCTCCTTGTCTGTCTTAACAGTTATCTTGTAAAGATTGTAGAGTGCATTTGTGTTTTCCCAAGAATCATAATTCTTCTTGTTTGTGAATGCAACATAAGTGTCAACGTAATCAAAAGACTCGATAGATGTTACCTTACCGTCAAAGTCAGCAGGATATGGAGCGTAATGACCCTTTATATCCTTTCTCATGTCTTCGATCTTGTCGTCAAGATATGACTGATAGCTGTCCATAGCAGCCTTACCGTTGTCAGCTGTTACATATGCAGGGAATGTTTCGTCAACTGTTATTTCCTTAACATAAACAGTGTCGCCCCAATCGTTTGTTTCAGTTTTGCCGGAAAGTGTGATACCATTTCTTGCAAGTGAGGAATAAGGGCTGCAAGTTACCTTGAATGTGCCGCCGATGCCAATATAATCATCGCATGATACTGAGTAAGAAACATTGTCCTTAAGAGCAGCAGGGATAGATTCGCTCTTTACTGAGTAAGGCTTAACAAATGGAACACCGCCTGAGCATTCAAATTCAAGTCCCTCGAACGGGTCGATCTCCTGAGTTTTTTCAAGACCCTCAACAGTGAAATCCTTTGTTACCTTGCCGTCCTTAACGTCGGCTGTCTTGTATGTATAATACTTGTCATCATATTCAAACCAAGTCATGTCACCGCTTTCTTCTGCACCATAAACGTCTATGTTAGCTGTAACAGTGTACTTGTCGCCGTTTTTCAGATCTGACTTGTAGTCATAATCATAGTAGATAAATGGATATGCTGAGTCATATGAAACGTCAGCAGAGCCGTTGCCGTCAAAGCCTGAGAACTTGACCTCAACGCCCTTGAAGAAGTCGATCTCCTCACCATTTTTAAGATCCTTTACAGTTACCTCAAACTCAGTGTTCTTTAGCTTTATGTTCTTGTCCTTGAGAGAATCCTCGTTGTACTTTACAGTGCATTTTACCTTGTCACCGTTTTTAAGATTCTTGTTTGCTTTCTTATCAAAAGTGATCTTCAGCTTATACTCGCCATCGCTATTTGTTTTGAGAAGGGCATTTCTCATCTTCTTAGCTTCTGTAAAATCATCAGCTTTGTTAAATGCTTTTGTAAGAGTTTTCTTGTCAAGTGCAAAATACTTGCTTACCTTTGATGACTTGTCAGATGAGCTTGCATAGTCGGAAAGATCATCAAGGTCGCCAAGGTCAAGATCTGTCTCGTCAGCAAGGTCGCCGAGAGCGCTTGTAGCGTCTGCCATTGAATAGTAGCTCTTGTCATAGCAGTTAAGCTCTGCCTCAACATAGCCACAGCCGTCAATGCCCTTAAATTCAAACTTGAAAAGATCCTTTGCGTCGATCACCTGATATTTAAGAATGTTGCACAGAATGATGATCGCAACGATAACAACGATAAGAGCTGCAGCGGCGATAAGTGTTATCTTCTTGTGACCCTTTACCCATTCGCCAAGCTTAGCAAAAGGATTTGGCTTTGCAGCCGCAGGAGTTGCTGCCTGAGCGTAGTTGTTTGCTGGTTGTGCATACTGCTGGTCATACTGAGGAGCCTGCTGCTGTGCAGGCTGAGCCTGCTGAACAGGTGCCTGAGCAGGTGCTGCCTGCTGTGTGGAAATGCCTGCTTCGGCTTCCATTTCGGCGACAGACGCACCGCAGCCGCCACAGAATTTTTCTTCCGGACCTATTGGCGCTCCGCACTTAGCACAAAACTTGATAGTGTTCATTTCATACCTCCATTGATACTTCTTTTCTAAACAGGATAAAATTTTTTATCCTATTCATACATTCTAAGTATAATATTAGCAGAAAGAAAAGTCAAGAAAAACTCGTTGAAACCGCCTTGTTCTGTATGATTTTTGTAGATTTGTACAATAACGCAAGAAAAAATCATACACTTTGATAACGTTTTAGACACAATTTTTCTACATTAAAAAACCGAATATAAATGAGGATACTGAGTGTGGTATATCTTCTCTGTCCATGAGCGTATGCTCTCGCACTCTGACAAGAATTCCTCAGAGCCCTTTTCCAATAGGGCTGGGAGCTTTGCCACTGCATAGGAGATATCATCAAGTGTGCAGGATTGTGCTATATACGATATTCTTACATAGTAGTTATTCCAAGCCTTTTCGAGCTCTTCGAGCCGCTGGGCTGTGTCGCTGTCATCATTTCTGTAGCTGTTTTCAGCGGCGTTCACAAGGCTTATGAACTTATCGTTTTCTTTTTTTACCGCAAATACGGAGAACACTGACATGGCGGCTATGACAGTGAGGATAATAATGCAGGCGGTCAATCTTTTCATTGTGATTGCTCCTTTATACTTTTTTCTTACCCTTGTCTTTTCTTATGGCAACTATCTGCCCTGAGGGGTCAGCGGTGCAGATGTAAACATCTTTCAGGGGCATACCCTTTTCTCCTAGCTTTTTCATGAGCCACTTTTCGTCCTTGCCGATAAGACCAAGGGCGGAGTATATTATCCTTCCGTTGTCGACAACGAGCTGTGGAGGGTCGGTCTGAGATCCTTTTATGCCCATTCCGCCATTGTTCACAGGTCGAAACTGTGCTTTCTGATAGACCGATATCTTGCCTGTTGTTTCCACCACTGCAAGCTGTACCTCGTTTATATCGAATATACCCATGCTTCTCAGGGACTCCAAAAGATCGTCTGCAGAAAAACGCAGGTCTTTGAGCTGTTTTTGATCTATGATCCCACGGGACACGACTATTTTCGGAGAGCCGCATATGAGCTTTCTAAGCCCTCTGAATTTAAGCGAGCAGTGAGAGAGTATAACGTCAAGGCACACCAGCGTGAATATAGGCACTATGCCCATTGACATCGGTATAGTCATATCCTCGATAGGCAGGGTGGCGATGTTTGAAAGCAGAAGCGTTATAACAAGCTCCGAGGGCTGTAATTCGCCTATCTGCCTTTTGCCCATAAGGCGTATGCTTATGACAATGAGTATATAAAGTATAACGGCTCTGAAAAAAACTATCAGCATTTTGTTTTCCTCCAATATGGTCAAAGCTATTTTTTGCAGCTTTAATGCAGAATATTCTGATAACAGCCGCAGATAATAAATACAACAAAATTTCATGTAGGAGAAACAAAATGAATACACCCGATTTCAGAAACTACAAAAACGCTGAGATAGATAAGACCATTGACGCCGCCATGACTTCCCTTCGCACCATAACAGGCAATTCAATGGATCTTAACATAATGAATGTGAAGATATGCTCCGTAAGCTGTGCGTTGGTATCCATAGAGGGAATGATCTCAACGAGCGCAATGTCAGAGCTTATTTTCAGACCTATAATGGAGCTTTCTGCACAAAAGCCTGAGGGCAGTGCAAAACAGGTCTTTGACTTTCTCACAAAAGAAAGCCTGCTTGCCGCCGAGAGAAAAACGGTCTTTAATTATGGTGACGTCATACAGTTTTTGTTTTCGGGCTTTGCGGTCATATTTGTGGAGGGGCTTTCAAAGGCTGTTGTTTACGGTATTCAAGGTTACGACAAGCGGTCGGTTTCTGAGCCTGCAAGCGAGCAGACTATAATGTGCGCACAGGATTCTTTTACGGAAACAATAAGAACTAATATTTCTCTTGTGCGCCGACGAATGAAAACACCATCGCTGCGGTTTGAGATGATGCAGATAGGAAAGCGTTCTTCCACCGACGTGTGCATGGTCTACATGAGCGACCGGGCAAGTTCAGACGCTGTGGACAGGCTGAGAAAACAGCTCAAAGGCATAAAGCTCGATACTGTTCTTACAAGCGGATATATCGAACCTTTTATCGACGAAGGCTTCGGTTCGTCAGTGTTTTCACAAATGGCTTATTCCGAAAGACCTGATATGATATGCACAAGGCTAAATCAGGGCAGGATATGTGTTTTTGTGGACGGCACGCCATTTGTGCTTATCTGCCCATCGCTTTTTGCGGAAAATTTTCAGACCATGGACGATTTTGCGGAAAAGCCTTTTTACGTCACCTTTATGCGGTGGCTGAAATATATTGCGTTCTTTCTAGCGGTGGCTTTTCCGGGTCTGTATGTTGCACTGGCGAGCTTTCACCCTGAGGTCTTCACATTGAAGCTTCTTCTGAATCTTGCAGTTTCAGAGGAGTCAACGCCTTATCCGTTGACAGTGGAGGTGCTTGTGCTAATGCTTCTATTTGAGATAATGAAAGAAGCAGGCTTGCGGCTTCCAAAGGCTGTGGGAAGCACTGTTTCTATAGTGGGCGGTCTTATCATAGGCGACGCTGCCGTAAAAAGCGGACTTGTGTCCGCCCCTCTGCTTATAGTGGTGGGGATAACCACAACATCATCGTTCGTTATACCGAGCCTTTATCAGCAGACGGCTATATTAAGGCTAGTGTATATCCTTGTGGGCGGCGGCTCGGGGCTTTATGGCATTGCACTTTGCACTGTGCTTTTGATGATAAATATAAACTCCATGGACGACCTTGCAGTATCTTACACCGCTCCTGTTACGCCATTTTTCTCAAAGGGTATAAAGGACGTTATTTCAAGGCGGAGCTTCCGGTCATATGAGAAAACTCACAGCACCATTAAAGAATACAAGCTTGACGAAAAGGGGGGAAGCCAATGAAAAAGCTTACGCCATCGCAGCTTTTTGCAATGCTTATCTGTACAAGAGCCTTTTCAATGATGACATTTCTCCCTGAAAGCACCGCAAACGCTTTGGAGCTTATGCTTGGAACAGTGCTGTCTACAGTTTTTCAGATAGTTATGATATGCGGTATGGCGGCTTTCCACAAGCGCTTTCCTAATGATGACCCATGCACCCTTGTGGTGAGCCGTTCAAAGTGGGCAGGCAGGGGAGTTTGTACAATGTATCTTGCATATTTTCTTACTGTGTCATTTTATGTTATCGGCACCTTCACTTATTTTATGGATTATTATTTTTCTGATTATATTCCACGGCTCATGATAGTTCTCAGCGTTGCCGCCTGCGGGATATATATTGCAATGTCAGGTCTTGGGGTCATAGGAAAAACGGGAACAGTGCTTTTTGTACTTTTTCTCTTTGTGACATCTATCCTTGTTATAAGCTCTCTTGAAGATTTCACATTCGTTGATTTTCACCTTGCGGAAAGAAACGTTGGAAAAGGCATTTTTCATTCTGCTGTCAGCGAGCTTGCAAGAAGCTCTTATCTTGCAGTGATAGCTTTTCTTTTACCCTCAATAAAGGGCAATGCAGCAAAAACGTCTATGTATTTTCTGTTCACAAGGCTTGCCCTTGTTGAAATAGTCTTAGGCTTTATCACAATGATACTTGGAGATTACACTCTTCTTGCAAAACTGCCATTCTTCGCACTTGCGGCATTTTCACGCACTGCCATAATAGAACGCTATGACGCCGCTGTTATGGGCGTGTGGGTAATGCTCTCGGTATACAAGCTGGGAGTATATTTCCATTGTTCAGGCAGATGCCTGAGATATGTTTTTCCTAAGCTCGGTTCTGGCTCGGGCGTGATAATAACAGCGGCGATTCCTGCGGTGGCAACGCTTTTTTGGCTTTTGCCTCACAAGTGGGAGAGCATCGCATACGCAGGGCTCAGCCCTATCCCACTCATATTTCTCGGAGGCGTAATACCGCTTCTATGCCTGATATTTGTGAAAAAGGGGGCGAGATCCGATGAAAAAGCGTAAGATACAGGTGGCTGTTGTGCTTTTTATCGCAGCAGTGACGCTGCTGTTTTCTTCTTTCGGCAGGCAGGTGGATATCGAGGAGCGTGTTCTTTGCCACGCCATGGGCGTTGACTATGAAAACGGGGAATACAATGTGTCACTGCAGGTCTTTAAGACCCAGAGTATGGGTTCTGACACTCCTCTTGATGTGAGCCAGTCCAATATACAGACTGTCAATTGCAAAGGCAGGAGTATCCGAGACGCCATTGAGGGCTGTCAGTATCAGATAGGCAGGGAGATCTTTTTTGGCCATCTTCAAATAATATGCTTTAATAAAAATACAGATTTTTCCTCTCCGGAGGAGCTTTTCTCTTTTGCTATAAAGGACAAAAATGTTTTTCTTGGAGTGGAGCTTTGCCTGGCGGAAAATACCGCCGAGGAGCTTATGAACGTTCAGCTAACAAGGGGAACGATGTCCTCAGAAAACTTCACTCAGGTCATAAAAATGGGTGTGAGAAACGGCATAACGGTGGAGTGCCGCCTTATCGATCTGCTTTCCTGCATAAGATCACCGCAGTATATCGCAATGCCGGTTATCTCTATCAAACAACCGCTGGGAGATTTTGCGGAGAGCCATGAGGAAAAGTCAGCGGAACAGCAGGAGCCGCTTTTGGAAATAAAAAAGACCGCCCTTATACGAAAAGGTACGGTGCTTGAGAGCTATCTTTCCAACGCTGACGCATCAGGCTGTCTGTGGCTCACGGGAAAGGCAGAGCAGTATTCTGATATTATCGAATATAATGGAAGCCCCATGGACGTTAGGATAACCTCTGACAGCCACAGCCTGAAGCTTGATAACGAGAACGGCAGGCTCGTATGCAGATTGAAGCTCACTGTTCTTGCACACACTTCTCTTGATATCCGTGACGAGAAAAGCTCAGACCAGGTTGTGGCACTTGTGAAACAGCGTCTTGAAGAAAACATCACAGGGGTGTGGAACAAAGCCCTGTATGAGAACAGGACGGATATTTTTGATGTGTGGCGGCTTTTCCGTCACAAATATCCGCAAAGCTATCTAAAGTATGCCGACCGCCTTGATGAAGTGCTAGGCTCGGTGGAGCTTGAAACGGATATCACCTGTCGGGTGTCATAAGACAGAGCATATCCTCGGGAAGCGGTGCGGTAACAGTCACTATCCTGCCGTTTTCAGGGCTTTGAAAAGTCATTTTCTCGCAGTGGAGAGCCTGACGGCTTATAAGAGGGCTTGCCTCGCCATAAAGGTCATCACCCAGGAGAGGATAGCCCATAAAAGCCGAGTGTACTCTTATTTGGTGCGTTCTGCCGGTTTCAAGAAAGAAGTCCACAAGAGAAAGATCTCCCAGCCTTTTGCGTACAAGATAATCCGTTGCGGAATATTGTCCGTCAGCCCTCACACAGCGTTTTATTATAGTTTCCTGCTCCCTTGCGATAGGCGCACAGATACGCCCGCCGCAGTGGGGCAGGTCTTTTATTATTCCAACATAGGTCTTCTCAAAGCTTTTTTGGAGCATTGCGGCGCTTCGCTGACTTTTTGCCACAAGCACACAGCCGCTCGTGTTGCGGTCAAGGCGGTTGACAGGTCTGAAAGCAAGGCTTGGATAAAGTGCGGCAAAAAGATTTCCCAGCGTATCGTCACGATGCTTTATTGACGGGTGGCAGGGCATAAAAGGCGGCTTTGAGAACACCACCACCTCGCTGTCCTCATAGAGGATATCAGCTTTCAGGTCAGGATTAGGGTCAAGAGCTTCACCGCCACCCTCGTTTATCATGATGATGTCATTTCCATATACAAGGTCAACAGTGCGGATAAGGACGCCCTTTCTTGTCATGCCGTTTTCAGTGCGTTTGAGCCTTGTTATGAGCCTTTTTGAAAAGCCCCTTGAACGCAGTACACATTCAAGGGCTTTTTCATTTTCTTCTTTTGTTATTGTCACAGTCATTTGCTGTATTTCCTCCAGCGCTTTATCATTGACGGCATTTTGTCCTGCCAGTAGCTTCCCATTATATCCTGCAAAAACACTATATAGCTTAGTCTGAAATATGGATAGATGATAAAAACAGGATATACTAACAGAAGTGCAGGGACATACATAACAAAGTTCAGCAGGAACGAGATGTATCTGCCGTGCTGACCGTCCATGAGCCTTACAGAAAGATCGCAGGCGTCAAAAATGTTGGTGCGTGGGTTTAGCGTCATTATATATGGCGCAAGGGCAAGAGATATCCAGTAATGCACCATAAGTCCGAAAAACACAACAGACAGACCGAGTGAGAACATGAAACAAAGAAGACCTGCGGAGGTAAGCTCGCTGAGCTTGCATACCCAGCCCCAATAATACACGCTGTAGGTTGAGATAGCGAAAGGTACTGCGGAAAATAATTTCAGTGAATTAATTATAATGGAAGAAAACATGGTGTGGGAATAATATACATAAGAATGTGAGTTTATATATTGCCTCGATCCCACATAGCTGTCTGCTCTTGCAATATCAACAAAAAATCTGCGGACAGTCCACATTTCAAAAGCTGCAAAAGGTATAACGACAATGAGGTCAAGAAACCAGAATAGCCTTACGGAAACATGATCTTTTATTCCCTGCCACGAGAAAAAGTACTCCCAGCCGATGCGTTTGAAAAGCATAAAAAGGGCAAGCTCGCACAGACCAAGAAATACAAACACCGCAAACAAAAATGCTGTGAGCGATACGCAGTTTCCCATGTTCTGGCTTATATTTTTCCTTGCTGATAGTTTTATCTCTTTGTTTGTCAAGCCTTTTCCCCCCTCGTTCCTGTTTTTAATGTTTACTTATCCTCTTAGTCGGTATAATAATCCTCAACAGTGTAATCAGGCATTTCCTCATATTTTGGCGGATATGTTCCTATTACCTCGAAAGCGTTTGAACGCTGCCACATGGAAGCTGTCACCATGACTTCAAAGCCCTCACCGAAATCGCAGGCGTAGTCCATAGGCTTCCTTTTCGGCACGCCGAAGCCTGCCAGCATATTCATTATAAGACCTCCGTGGGTGCATACCGCAACATTTGTAAGGCCCTCGTACATCATATCGGAAATGATGATGTTCAGAGCTTCATAACAGCGGTTTATGACATCTCTTGTTGACTCACCGTTCGGCGGAGGATTGTCAAGTCCTCCTTTTATGAACTGCTCATAATCAGGGTCGTTCATAAGCTCATCAGCGGTCTTGTTCTCAAACTTGCCGAAGTCCATTTCACGAAGCTCTGGCATCTCAGCCACAAGCCTGTTAGGCTGGAGTATAGATATAGTCTGTTTGCACCTTTTTAAAGGCGAGGTGTAGACCTTCTGCACCGAAGGGTAATCATACTTTTCTATCTTTTCATAAAGCTGGTCAGCACCCTCTCTGCACAGCGGCAAGTCGGTAGTACCGATATAACGTCCGTCAAGATTTGCCTGCGTCATTCCGTGACGGATAAATGCTATTCTGTAGCCTTTCATATTTAAAATACCTGCTTTCTTTTTCTTTTATGATAAGTGCTTTAAAACCTGCACAAATTTTTTTCACTTAAATACGTCATTTTATAGATTTTATATTTACAAATACATAAATTTATAGTATAATAGAATAATGGTTGAAAAGCCAATATGATTTTATATATGGGAGATATTACATGAGCAATGACAGCAAAGATGAGCTGACTCTCAGAATAGGTGAGAAGCTTACCGCCGCGAGGATAGAAAGCGGCTATACACAAAGCCGTGCGGCTAGAGCAGTCGGCACCAGCCAGTCTTGCATATCAGCCGTTGAACACGGCAAAAAGCAGAACGTCAATATCATCATTGCTCTTATAAAGCTTTACGGTGCTTCCTATGAAGATGTGTTCGGTTTAGTCAAGGTCAGAGAAAAAAACTCTGCGTTAGGCTGTCCGGACGAGGGAAGCGAGCTGCTGAGGGAGCTTATAAAAGACAGCGGCATAAAGGGTCTTGAAACTCAGACGGACATGGCGGTGAAAATATGCACCTATATGCTTTTGAGAAAGCTTTACTCTGAAAATCCTCATAACTCCCACAAGCTTTTTGAGCTTGACACTGAGGAAACTATGGAACGCTGTGTAAAATATCTTTCCGCTCAGCCTAAAGACCTTGACAGGATCCTTGACATGGCAGGAAAAAAGGTGAACAGGCTTGAGGTTTCAGTGGGGAAAAATCCTGAACTGAGGGCGTTTATCAAAGAGTGCGAACACATTTTGCTCGCTTGCACATAAGAATTTTGATACCGATGTTATCATACTTCGGATATTATAACACACTTTTCAACTAATTTCAAGTGAGGTATAAAAATGAAAAAGCCTGAAAGGCGGCTGTTTGTATCGGCAGCGTGTGCGGCGGCTCTTATGGTGTGCGGAGCGGTGATGATGCACTTAGATAAAAAGCCTGACGAGGCGACATTTTTCGCCATGGATTGCCCATGCACAGCCGCTGTTTACGGCGGCGACGCTGAGGCGGTGAAAGAGCGGATAAAGGCTTTGGAAAAGCTTTATTCGCCTTATGAGGAAGGCTCGGAGATATCACGGCTTAATGAGAGCGGCAGGCTTGAGCTTTCTGAGGAAACTGCACAGCTTATAGAAAAGAGCATAGAGCTTACAAAAAAATACGGCGGAGCGGATATTTCCGCAGGGGCAGTGACGGAACTTTGGAACGTCACCGGTGAAGAACCGAGAGTGCCTGAGGAAGAGGAGATACAAAAGGCTCTTTCCACTGTGGGATATGAGAATATAAAGCTTTCAGGGAGCGAATGTGTCCTTGAAAACGGCACACAGATAGACGTGGGCTGTGACGGAAAGGGCTTTGCACTTGACGAAGTGAAAAAGCTTTTGGATAGCGAAAAAGCCGATTGTGCGGTGGTGAGCTTTGGCTCGTCAACGCTTCTTTACGGGCAGAAGCCGGATAAAACAGATTTCAAGGTTGCGGTCACAGACCCTTTTGATAACGATAACACCTGCCTTAGCTTCACAAGCGGCGGCGGTTCTGTTTCCACTTCTGGTGGATATGAGCGTTATTTTGAAGCACAGGGCAAAAAGTGGAGCCATATTTTTGACCTGACAACAGGCTATCCATGCGAAACAGACCTTGTTTCAGTCACTGTGATAGGGCAGAGCGGCATTGAAACCGATTTTCTGTCTACCTGCATTTTTATTGGAGGAAGCGGTGAGCTTGACAGGTGGCTCGGTGATGAAGATATAGAAGTTATTGCCATTGATGAAAATGGCGTAGTTTATTGCTCTGACAGTATAAAGAGCAGGATAAGTATAAGTGATGATAAATTCAGGTTTGAATAGTCATAAAGTATGATAAGGGGGAAAATTATGAAACTCAACAGCATTTTTCTTTCCCACAAAAAGGGGACGGAAAACAGCGAAACTATCGCCATGCCGCTGCCTGCAAGAGTGAAGATATCCATGTCACAGCACATGGGAGCACCTTGCGAGCCGACAGTTGCCAAGGGTGACAGAGTGCTTGTGGGACAGGTCATAGGCGAAAGCAACGCTTTTATGTCATGCCCTGTTCACTCGTCTGTGTCAGGCACAGTGGCGGCGATATCCGAACTGCTCACAGCAGGCGGAAAGGTGTGCAAAATGGTGGAGATCGACACCGACGGAGAGCAGGAGGTATCACCTGACGTAAAGCCGCCTGTTATAACAGACAAAGCGAGCCTTTGCGAAGCCGTAAGGCAGTCAGGCTGCTGCGGAATGGGTGGCGCAGGCTTCCCGACGCACATAAAGCTCAACTTTGACGAGAACAAATACAAGGTTGATACCCTTGTTATAAACGCCGCTGAGTGTGAGCCTTACATAACAAGCGATTACCGTGAGATGATGGAGAACGCTGACGATGTTATGTGCGGAATAAAGCTCGTGCGTGATATGCTGGGACTTAAAAAGGTCGTTATCGGTATCGAGGATAATAAGCCGCAGGCTATAAAGCTTATGCGTGAAAAGTCGGCTGCTGATGAAAGTATTGAAGTAAAGGTGCTGAAGTCATGCTATCCTCAGGGTGCAGAAAAGGTGATAATATTTAACGCCACGGGACGTGTAGTTGGCGAGGGTCAGCTTCCGTCAGATCAGGGCGTTATCGTAATGAACGTTACCACAGCAGGCTTTATCGGAAAGTATTCCAAAACAGGTATGCCACTCATATCAAAGCGTATAACTGTTGACGGTGACGTGGTATCTACTCCTTGCAATGTGAAAGTACCTATAGGAACTTCTGCGGAGGATATACTGAAATTCGGTGATTGCGATAAAGAAAAGGTAAGAAAAGCCCTTTTCGGCGGTCCTATGATGGGAATGTGCCTTTATGAGCTTGACACCCCTGTGACAAAGACCACAAACGCCATTCTTGCATTTGGTGAAAAGGCTGATAAGAAAAAGGGTATCGAGGACAGGTGCACACAGACAAACTGCATAAAGTGCGGAAGATGTATCTCTGCTTGTCCGCTGAATCTTATGCCTACAGAGCTTGAAAAGGCTTATGACAGGCGTGATAAGGAAGCTCTTATGAAGCTCAAGGTGGGTCTTTGCATGAACTGCGGTTCGTGTTCATACGTCTGTCCTGCAAAGAGAGATCTTGCAGAGAAAAATCAGCTTGCAAAAGCTTTCATAAGAACATAAGGAGGTAAGATGATATGGAAAAAATGCTTGTCAGCCCTTCACCTCAGATAAGGGATAATATTTCTACCTCTAAGGTGATGACCCATGTGCTTGTGGCGCTTTGCCCTGCACTTGCAATGTCTGCCTATGTTTTCGGCGGACGTGCGCTCATGCTCACAGGCTTCTGCATGATAACGGCACTCATATGGGAAAGGCTTTGCAATCTTATAATGAAAAGACCTGATTCCACAAAGGACGTTTCGGCACTTGTGACCGGTATGCTTTTAGCGTTCAATCTCCCTGTGACAATGCCTTACTGGCAGGCTGCTATCGGCACATTCGTTGCTATCGTAATCGTAAAGCAGCTTTTTGGCGGTCTGGGACAGAATTTTGCCAACCCTGCTATCGTGGGAAGAATAGTTCTTATGCTTGCTTTCACAGGCAACATGACCCATTGGGTAGTGCCTTTCTATGACCCTGACAATATCGTAACAGGTGCAACACCTCTTGCGGCGGCACATTCTGCACCTGCCGATTATCTCGATCTTTTCCTTGGAAAAGTAGGCGGCTGTCTTGGCGAGGTGTCTGCGGCGGCTTTGCTCATTGGCGGCATATACCTTATAATGATGAAGATAATCTCAGTACATACACCTCTTGCATTTATCGGCACAGTTTTCGTGTTCTCATATCTTTGCGGCGAGGACGGCATCTATCAGATACTTGCAGGCGGCGTAATGCTCGGTGCATTCTTTATGGCAACTGACTATGTTACAACTCCTGTTACAAAAACAGGCAAGGTGATATTCGGTATCGGCTGTGGTATCATCACTTGTGTGATACGTTTCTTCGGCTCTTATCCTGAGGGTGTTTCATTCTCAATACTGCTTATGAATATACTTACACCATATATCGACATGGTAACAAAAACTAAGCCTTTAGGGGCTATAACAAAGAAGAAGGAGGCGAAGTCTGAATGAAAGATAAAATAATGCCTCCATTGGTGCTGACTATAATATGTATAGTTGTCAGCGGACTTTTGGTGCTTGCCTATAATGCCACCTATGTTGACAATACAGGTGTTCTTACAGACGATATGAAAAAGGGCTGTGAGGAGATATTCGGCAAGGGCGATTATGAGATAATGCTTGACGGCGAGGGTGACAGCAAGACGCCTGTTACGTTCGACACAGAGGGCGTGAACTCCATTATCGCAGATAAAGATAACGGCAGATGCGTTATCGAGATAACTGAGGACGGTTATTCAAAGGGCGGACTTCATCTGCTTATCGGTATAAACAGCGAGGGAACTGTCGAGGGGATAGAATTTCTCTCTATAGGCGAAACTCCGGGTCTTGGTACAAAGGTGCAGGACGATAGCTTTCTTTCAAAGCTAAAGGGCTTTGGTGTTGACACTGATGAAAATTCTATCGACAATGTTACCGCTGCCACCTATTCTTCAAAGGGAATGAAATCTGCGTGCAAAAAGGCTGTGAAGCTTTTTGACGAGCATAAGGAGGAGATACTCAATGGCTGAGAAAAATTCTAATCTGTATGAATTTACAAAGGGTATCATAAAGCAAAACCCGACGCTTGTTACGCTTCTTGGTATGTGTCCGACGCTTGCGGTCACAACAATGGCGAAAAACGGTATCGGAATGGGACTTGCCACAACGTTCGTGCTTGTCTGCTCAAACTTTGTTATATCCCTTTTGAAAAACGTTATACCAAAGGCTGTAAGACTGCCTTGTTTTATCGTAATAATCGCAGGCTTCGTTACTCTTATCGAGTTTCTTATGAAAGGCTATATACCTGAGCTTTACAGTGCATTAGGCGTATTCCTGTCACTTATCACGGTAAACTGTATTATCCTTGGTAGAGCGGAGGCTTTTGCCAGCAAGAACAAGATATTCCCGTCCATACTTGACGGACTTGGAATGGGTCTTGGATTTACACTTTCACTTTTCACAATGGGTTCTATAAGAGAGATACTTGGCACAGGCTCATGGTTCGGCTTCAAGATACCTTTCCTGTGCGACGATCCTATGACAGTGTTCATCATGCCGGCAGGCGGATTTTTCGTGCTTGGCTGTCTTATCGCACTTGTGAACAAGATAGCGAACAAGAAGCCGCCTAAGGAGATATCCTGCTCGGGCTGTCCAAATGCAGCTTTGTGCAAGGGTCAGTGCAGAACAGAGAGTGAGGAGGCATAAAAATGAGTTACATACTTATACTTATTGGCTGTGTGTTCGTAAATAACGTTGTGCTTTCTCAGTTCATGGGAATATGTCCTTTCCTTGGCGTATCAAAGCAGATGAAATCATCTGTGGGAATGGGTGCAGCGGTAATATTCGTTATGATATGCGCAACAGCTATCACATATCCTGTATACAGACTTCTTGAGCATTTTGGCATAGAGTATCTTAAAACAGTGGCGTTCATACTTGTTATAGCAATGTTCGTTCAGCTTGTTGAGATAGTCATGAAAAAGATGATGCCGCCTCTCTATAAGGCTCTCGGCGTTTATCTGCCTCTTATCACAACCAACTGTGCAGTGCTGGGCGTTACTATCGGAAATATAGACAACGGCTATAATTTTCTTCAGTCCCTCACAAACGCACTTGGAACAGGACTTGCGTTTACTCTTGCCCTCTTGCTTTTCAGCGGAGTAAGAGCAAGGATAGAAAACTGCGATTTTCCTGAAACTTTCAAGGGCGTGCCTGCAACGCTCATTGCGGCGTCTATCGTTTCGCTAAGCTTTATGGGCTTTTCGGGAATAATCTGATAATAATTTATTGATATGAAACGATCAAGGGTTGAATTTACAAAGCCGATGAAAAAGACCCACACTATATTGATACCATCAATGCTTGACTTCCACTTTCCGCTGCTTAAATATGCATTTCTTAGCGGCGGATATAAGTGCGACGTTATCGGGGTGAACGAATACAGTCGGTCACAAATGATAAACGCAGGCTGGGAATATTCAAATAATGATGTCTGCTTTCCCTGCAACATCATAATAGGACAGTTCATATGTGCATTGAAAAGCGGCAAATATGACACCGCAAAAACAGCCCTGCTGCTGCCTCAAACAGGAGGAGGGTGCAGAGCGTGCAATTACATTATGCTGCTGCGAAAAGCTCTTTTGAAAGCCGGTCTGCAAAATGTTCCTGTGGTGTCACTTAATGTCAGCGGCGTTGAGAAACACAGCGGATTTTCCATAACGCCTAAAATGGTGCTGACGGCTTGTGCAGCGATCTATTACAGTGACTTGCTTTTGTATCTTTATAATGAGCTTTCACCCTATGAACTAAAGAAGGGTGAAACGCTTGATAAAGTCCGCCTATGGAACAGCAGGCTGTCACGGCTCTTTGAACATGGCAAAGCAGCTGATCCGATCTCAATGTGCGTCATATTCCGCAAGATATGCGAAAGCTTTGCTACAATAAATTGTGATAAAAGCAGATCGGTCAAAAAGATCGCCGTAACAGGGGAGCTTTACATAAAATTCTGTGCTCTCGGCAACGGCGAAACGGAGAAATACCTCCGTGATCTCGGTTGTCAGATATATATGAGCGGCTTTGTTCCATACATAATGTACCTTGCCGATTCCTGTACAAATGATGATAACATTTACGGAAGAAAAACCTTGGCAGGTGTGGGAGCAAAAGTCCTTATTGCCTATATGAAAACGCTTTGGTGCAAAATGAATTCTGCACTTGTACAAAACGGTTTCGAGCCTATGGAAGACTATAGATCCTTGAAAAGCTACGGTGAAAACTTTGGCTGCCTTGGCGAAACAATGGGGGACGGCTGGCTTATCGGTGCAGAAATGTGTTCAGCGTTGAAGAACGGCTGCAAAGGTGTTGTGATGCTGTTGCCGTTTGGCTGCCTTGTGAGCCACACCTGTGCAAGAGGCATAATAAAGCGTATAAAAAAGCTCTACCCAGACAGCATCATAACGGCGGTAGATCACGATTCGGGAACAGCGGACGTTAATATCAAAAACCGCATTAAGATGACCCTTGATTTTATGGATAATAATATAATGAAACACAACAAAAACTGAAATTCTGAAAGAGGAGAATGATATGGAATATTTGATCCCTTTGGCTATATTTGCCGCTTTGGGCATATTGGCAGGCGTTCTGCTGACGGTGGCTTCAAAAGTTTTTGCCGTTGAGGTGGATGAGCGTGTTGACGCTATCGCAGAAGCACTTCCGCAGGCAAACTGTGGCGCTTGTGGCTTTTCAGGCTGTGCAGACTATGCCGACGCTATCGTGAACAAGGGTGCGGAATGTAACCTTTGCCGTCCGGGAGGCGAGGCTGCTGCAAAGAAGATAGCCGAGATAATGGGCGTTGAAGTGACCGCAGCAGAGCCACAGGTGGCTTTCGTGCGCTGTTCGGGAGATTGCTCTCATACACCGCATAAATACGATTTTGACGGCATTCAGAGCTGTGCGGCTTGCAACAGATTTTATGACGGAAGCAAGCTTTGCACAAGCGGCTGTTTAGGCTACGGCGATTGTATCAAGGTCTGCTCTCAGGGGGCAATATCTATCGTTGACGGTATTGCCGTTATCGACAAAGCAAAGTGCATGGGCTGTGGGCTTTGCGCAAAAGCCTGTCCAAATGGTCTTATCGCAGTGAGAAGGATCTCTCAGGCTGTGGATATCTGCTGTTCATCAAGAGATGTGGGCAGAGTGACAAGGTCTGTTTGTCCTAACGGCTGTATAGGCTGTAAGCTGTGCGAGAAAAACTGTCCGTCAGGTGCCGTTACAGTGCAGAACAACCACGCTGTTATCGACTATGAAAAGTGTACAAACTGCGGAAAGTGTGCAGAGGTGTGCCGAGTCCACGCTATCAGGTCTGTCATGGGCGAAAAAGTGGAAGTGCAGTAAAATATTTTGCTTTAAAGGCTCTCTTGACGTTTATGCGTCAGGGGAGCTTTTTTTGTGCCAAAAATACACAGCCAAATTTGTGCAGTGTTCACGAAAAGTTTAGCGTTTGTTGACAGATACTTATAAATGATTTATAATACTATTTGTACGAATAATTGTCAGCGGCAAGAAAAATATAGCCGAACTTTAAGGAGAACACAAAAGAATGAACATTAAAGGCTACAGAATTATCAGTGAAAAAAACGTTTTCAGACGGATAGCGGCACTTTTGACAACGCTCTTGCTCGTTATCACAGTGATTCCCGAGGGCTTCTCTACAGCTATAACATCGGTGGCAGAAGCGGCAGATACGGCTGTGACAGGTGCGTATTTTGATACAGACGGCATGGAGATCGTCACTTATAACGTGGTTAATGACTTCGGTGCAGACAACACAGGAAACGCCATGACCGAAAAGCAGATACAGCAGGCACTTGACGCTGCACAGGAAAATTCAGGACAGGGCATTTTCACAAAGGTCGTGATACCAAAGGGAACGTATCTTATTTCTTCTGCACTTGTGGTATACAGCGATACTTGGATATACTGTGAAGAGGGCGTTGAGATAAAAAGGTGCATTTCCCATGGACCTATGCTCAGGTGCGATAATAATGGTGTCGGCGGCTATGACGGCGTTAAAAATGTTATCGTTGAGGGCGGGCTTTGGAACGGAAACACAGACCAGTGGCCAAATACCGCAGATTTTTCAAATATCAGATTTGCACATTGCAGAAATATTCTTCTGAAAGATATGCACGTCAAAAATAACGAGAACGGTCATCATATGGAGATAGGCGGTGCGGCTGACGTCACCATAGAGGGCTGTACTTTTACAGGATATACAGGCTACAGGAAAAAAGAAGCCATTCAGCTTGATTGCATGAACAACAGCAGAGTTTTTGCAGGCTATGCGCCTTTTGACGATACATCATGCGAAAATGTGGTCATAAAGAATAATCTTTTCTCTGGCATTTGCAGAGGTCTTGGTTCTCATTCCGCCACTCTTGGTATCTATTACACAGATATCCTTATCGAAGACAATGTTTTTGAGAATCTCGACGATATGGCAATGATAATGTACAATTATAAAAATTGTACCATAACAAATAACACTATCACAAACTGCGCAAGCGGTATAGAGTTCAAGGCAATGTCCAGCCTGCCTAACAACAATTTCAATCCCCCTGTGGTGAAGTCTATGGAGGAAGCAGTTGACGGCTTTGATGACGACGCAAACTCTGTTATTTCATCTAACACTATCTCTGTAAGCGGTGATAACGAATATGGCATTACAAGCGGCATACGCCTGACAGGGTATGAGGTCAAGGACAACGGTGTTATCCCTGACTATAATTTCAGAGTGGCAGGAGTAAAGATCCTCGAAAATCGAATCGAGAGCAACGGAACCACTATCGCACTTAATGACGCTGAAAATTGCAGTATCGAATCAAATATTCTCGTTACAAAGCAGGACGGTGTTAATTACAAGGATAAAAATGGTCTTACTCTCAACGAGTGCGACAATATAAAGATAACAGATAACTACATTTCAGGCTCAGCCAGAAACGGTGCTTCCCTTACTGACAGCTCAGGGAATACCCTTGAGAACAATACCATAGAGAACGTTGGAATGAACGGAATAAATATCTACAACGGCTCTGAGAACAATATTTCAAGATCAAACAGCGTAAATTCAGCGAAAAAGCATGGTATAGCAGTGGCTGCAAATTCTTCCGCTGTGATAAAGTCCAACAGCATTTCAAAGGCGGGGGACACGGGCATTCTTATTTATAACGGCTCAAAGGGCGAGTGCTCAGGCAACAAAGTTAAAAATGCCGTGGGGCATGGTATCGTGTTCAGCAAGAACGCTTCGGGCAAGGCGACCTCAAACACTGTTTCTGGCGCAGGCAAGCATGGTGTGCTTGTTACAGACCACTGCGGCAGTGTGGCTCTAAGTTCAAATAAGATATCAAACAGCAAGCAGAACGGCGTTTGTGTGTCAAATTACAGCAGTTCTGTGAGTGTAAATTCAAACAGCATAAGCGGCTCAGGAAAAAGCGGCATAAGCGTAAGCTCTCGCAGCAAGGCTTCGCTGAAAGACAACGCTGTGAACGGCTCAAAGTCTGCGGCAGTGTCAAAGAGCGCTGATTCTTCTATCAGCCTGCCGAGAGTATCAGGATTGTCTGTTAATTCTGTGAATAACACGGATATACAGATCAGCTTTTCTGGCAGATCAACTAACAAATGCGGCTATGAGATATACAGGAAAACAGGCGCAAAGGGAAAATATTCTGCCGTGGGGACGACTGCAAAAGGAAAGTTTACAGATGGATTTTTCAAGGCAAACACAGATTATTATTACAAAGTACGCTGTTATGAAAATGTGTCAGGCAAGAGGGTATACGGTGGATATTCCGCTGAGATAAAGGTAAGATCAGCAACGAAAAGATCTGTCGGGAAGGCGTCTGTTAAGGTGTCAGATCAGGTGTGGACAGGTAAGGCGCTGAAGCCTGCTGTCACTGTAAAGGACGGAAATGTTACCCTCAAAAAGGACAGGGACTATACTGTAAGTTACTCCGCAAACAAGGGCATAGGCACTGCTAAGGTGACCGTCACAGGGAAGGGAAGCTACACAGGCAAGATAACAAAGACTTTCAAGATAAACCCACAGGGACAGAGCGTTTCTGCCAAGGGTGACAAGAGCGGAAAGAAGATAGCGGTCACTCTTGCAAAGCACAGCTCAAATTCAGGCTATCAAGTGTCATATGCCGACAACAGCGGCTTTAAGAACAGCAAGTCCTTGTGGCTCAGCGGAAACTCAAAGAACAAAGGCACAATAAAAGGTCTTAAAAGCAAAAAGACGTATTACGTCAAGGCAAGGGATTATAAGACCATTGGCAAGACCAAAGTGTACGGCAAGTGGTCGGCTGTGAAGAAGGTAAGTATTTAGGGCAAAAAATTTTCCAAGCCGATTGACAAGGCTCTTATAATGTGGTATAATTCAAGATATGACAAGGAAGGTGAATATAATGACCAATGTTGTAAAGGGCGATCAGGTAAAGGATTCATACGGCAAGATCTATGATGTTATCGAAGTTCATGAGCATAATGTTATGGTGCTTGAGCCGGGTAAGCCATACTGGGAGCGTATCTGCATGGGACGTTTTGATTTCGACTCATATTTCAGAAGAGCAGATGAGCCTATGACAGATGATATGCCTCGTCCAATGGGCATCGATGAAGAAGATTTCGATGAGGACGAAGAGGAAGAAGAATAAGATTTATTGCGGTTGGCTTTTGTCAGCCGCATTTTTATTGCACAAAAACGCCACGGAGATATTCTCTCCGTGGCGTTTTTCTTTGGGCGGAATAGCCCCTTTTATGCTGTTTCTTCTGCGAAGTTTCCTGTGTAGAGCTGATAATACTTGCCCTTTTTGGCAATAAGCTCGTCATGTGTGCCACGCTCGATTATCCTGCCCTGCTCAAGTACCATTATGCAGTCTGAGTTTCTGACAGTTGAAAGTCTGTGGGCGATAACGAATGTTGTTCTGCCCTGCATGAGAGCGTCCATACCAGCCTGAACAAGACTCTCTGTTCTTGTGTCGATAGAGGAGGTAGCCTCGTCAAGGATAAGAACAGGAGGATCGCCGACTGCCGCTCTTGCAATGGCTATGAGCTGACGCTGACCCTGTGAAAGGTTCGAGCCGTCGCCTGTGAGAACAGTGTTGTAGCCGTCAGGAAGTCTTTCTATAAAGCCGTTTGCGTTTGCAAGCCTTGCGGCTGCCATACATTCCTCGTCGGTGGCGTCAAGGTTGCCGTAGCGGATGTTTTCCATTACTGTGCCTGTGAAAAGGTGTGTGTCCTGCAAAACTATGCCGAGAGTTTTTCTCAGAGCAGGCTTCTTTATCTTTGTGATGTTTATTCCGTCATAGCGTATCTTGCCGTCCTGAATGTCATAAAAGCGGTTTATAAGGTTTGTGATAGTTGTCTTTCCTGCGCCTGTTGAGCCTACGAAAGCTATCTTCTGACCAGGCTTTGCAAAAAGCTTTACGTCATGAAGAACGATCTTGCTGTCGTCATATCCGAAGTCAACACCGTCAAATACGACCTCGCCCTCCATTTTCTTGTAGTCAACAGTGCCGTCAGCCTGATGACGATGCTTCCAAGCCCATATGCCTGTACGCTCTTTGCATTCTTCAAGCTCACCGTTCAGGTTATATTTTGCATTAACGAACTCAACATAGCCCTCGTCTGTTTCAGGCTTCTGGTCGAGGAGGTCAAACACTCTGCCTGCGCCTGCGGTAGCCTGAACAACGAATGCCATTTGCTGGCTTATCTGTGTGATAGGCTGTGTGAAGTTCTTGTTAAGGGATACAAATGTTACGATAGTGCCGAGGGTAAGACCTGCATAGCCGTTTATGGCAAGGATAGCTCCCACAATGGCACAAAGCACATAGCTGAGGTTTCCGATATTTGCGTTTATCGGCATCATGATGTTAGCGTACTTGTTAGCTTCGTTTGCACTGACTCTCAGCTTGTCATTTATCTTTACAAAGTCTTCTATTGCCTTATCCTCGTGACAGAACACTTTTACTACTTTCTGTCCGTCAAGCATTTCTTCGATAAAGCCGTCAACTGCGCCAAGGTCATGCTGCTGAGCCGCAAAGTGCGCTCCTGACTTTGAAGCGAGATCGTTGGTCACCTTTACCATTACAAATGCCATTGCGATAGAGAGTATGGTAAGAGGAATGTTGAGGACTATCATGGAAACGAGGGTGGATATAAGTGTTGCAAGAGAGTTTATAAGCTGAGGTATGCTTTGGCTGATAAACTGTCTGAGGGTATCAACGTCATTTGTGTATACCGACATGATGTCGCCATGCGGGTGTGTGTCAAAATATTTGATAGGAAGTGTTTCCATGTTGAGAAACAGATCATCTCTTATGTTTCTCAGCGTACCCTGACCGATGTTTACCATTATCCTGTTGTATGCGTATGAAGCCGCAATGCCCACAACGTATACTACAGCAAGACCGCCGAGAGCTTTTGCAAGTGGTGAAAAATCATGGCTGGAGGTCTTTAGCATCGGTGTGATGTAGTCATCAACAAGTGACTGTATGAACATCATTCCCGCAAGTGTGGTGACAGCCTGAATAAGTATGCACGCCACAACTATTATAAATGAGAACTTATAGTTTTTGAGCATATATTTCATTACTCTGCCGAGGACTTTCATCTGGTCGCCTGACATTTTAGGCTTGCCGCCCATTTCTTTATTCATTGGCTTAGGCATTTAAGCTTCCTCCTTTCCTGCTGACTGAACGTCGAAATCTCCGCCGCCCTTTACCTGAGATTCATATATCTCACGGTATATCTCGTTTGTTTCAACAAGCTTTTCGTGTGTGTCAAAGCCGTTCACTTTTCCACCGTCAAGAACTATTATCCTGTCGGCGTCCTGAACGCTTGAAATCCTCTGTGCGATAATGAATTTTGTTGTGCCTGGGATAGACTTTGCGAATGCCGCTCTTATCTTTGCGTCTGTTGCAGTGTCTACTGCGCTTGTGGAGTCGTCAAGGATAAGAACCTTTGGCTTTTTCAGAAGCGCTCTTGCGATACAAAGTCGCTGCTTCTGTCCGCCTGATACGTTTGTACCGCCCTGCTCAATATAAGTTTCATACTTTTCAGGGAAGCGTTCAATGAATTCGTCAGCGCAGGCAGCTTCACAGGCTTCGATACACTCGGCGTCTGTGGCGTTTTCGTTGCCCCAGCGTAGGTTGTCAAGGATAGTGCCTGAGAAAAGCACGTTTTTCTGCAATACTACAGAAACCTGATCTCTCAGATATTCCATATCGTAATCTCTTACGTCCTTGCCGCCAACGCACACAGAACCGTCGTCAACGTCATAAAGACGGCTGATAAGATTTACAAGGCTTGTTTTTCCGCAGCCTGTTGAGCCTATGATGCCGATAGTTTCGCCAGACTTGATGTGCAGGTCGATATTGTTAAGCACCATTTTTCCGCTTCCATGCTTGTATGAGAAGCTTACATTGTTGAAGTCAACAGAGCCGTCTTTCATATCCTTTGCTGGGTTCTCACCGTTGTGAAGATCAGGTGTTTCCTTGAGTATCTCTGAGATACGTCTGATACTTGCTGTACTCATTGATATCATAACGAATATCATAGAGAGCATCATAAGTGACATCATGGCGGAGATAACATATGTAAAAACAGATGAAAGCTCGCCTGTTTTCATCGTGCCTGCAACAACATTCTTTGCGCCAAGCCAGCTTATGAGCATTATGCAGGAGTAGATAACGAACATCATAACAGGGTTATTCAGTGCGATAAGGCTCTCAGCCTTTACGAACATCTTATAGAGATTGCCTGAGGCTTTCTTGAATTTCTTCTGCTCGAAGTCCTCTCTTACATATGCCTTTACAACTCTGATAGCCGATACGTTTTCCTGTATGCTTGCGTTAAGGTCGTCATACTTTTTGAAAGCCTCTGTGAAAACTTTCATCGTCTTTTTAACGATGATCCCGAGAACTATGCCAAGAAGAACGATAGCTGCAAGGAATATAGTACTCATTGAGCCGCTTACTGCAAAGCACATTGCCATTGAGCAGATGAGCATCAGCGGCGCTCTCACTGCGATACGGATTATCATTTGGTATGCGTTCTGAACGTTTGTAACGTCAGTTGTCATTCTTGTTACAAGACCTGCGGTGCTGAACTTGTCGATGTTTGAGAACGAATAGGTCTGCACCTTGCGGTAGATAGCTTCACGAAGATTGCAGGCAAAGCCTGATGAAGCCGAAGCCGCATATTTTCCTGCAAGGAAGCCCGAAAGCAGGCTGACCATTGCCGCCACTACCATTACGCCACCAAAAATATAAACGTTTGTCATGTTGCCCTTTTCAATGCCGTCGTCGATTATTTTCGCCATTATAAAAGGCAGAAGCATTTCCATAAAGACCTCAAGTGCGGTAAAGACAGGGGTCAGAATGGAGTCCTTCTTGTACTGTTTGATCTGTGCTAGTATTTCTTTCAAGCCAGATCCCTCCTCTCGCTTATTTTTATATTGTATTGTCTATCATTTTTTTCTGGAGCCGTTCCATTTCGTCAAGCTCCTGATCTGTAAAATTACGGAAAGCCATTGTTTCTATCTTTTTAAGACAGTCGCAAATGTCCTGCTGGAGGGTATAGGCTTTCTCGGTTGCTATTATCTTCTTGTGACGCTCGTCATCATCACTGCCCTCATAGGAGAGATATCCTCCTGCACGGAGCTTTTTTATAAGTCCTGATACCGTCGCACGGGAAATATTCAGATCGTGGTGTATCGCCGTTGAGAAAACAGGCTCGCCATTATGTTCCATTATGTACATAAGCACATGGCTCTGAGCGGCGGTTATACCCTTGCCTGCGAGCATGGTGTTTATCTCGCATTCTATTTTCAGATGAATGTATTTGGAATACCGCAGAATGTTCTTTTTTCTGTTATCTGCCAAATTGTTCGCCTCCTTACATTTTTGTACCTAACATTTTGCTTTAATTAATAATATCACACTTTTACTTGAAAGTGAAATACAAATATGTTATAATGAATAAAAGAATTTTATAGATTACTATCAAATTTAATTTTTATTAAGAATTGTTTACCAAACGAAACAATTTGCGGAAATAAACAAACATAAAGGGGCGGTTTTTGTGAATACTGTACAATTGGAGTGCTTTTTGGCTGTGGCGCAGTATCTTAATTTTTCCAAGGCGGCGGAATCTGTGAGCATCACTCAGCCTGCGGTTAGCCACCAGATAGGTTCTTTGGAGGACGAGCTAGGGGTGAAGCTTTTTGTGCGAACGAGCAAGAGCGTTTCGCTCACAAGAGAGGGTATAATGTTTATTTCAGACGCAGAGCAGATACTTAAAATAGCAGGCTCAGCAAAATTCAGGCTGTCAGAAAAGCCTGAGGACGAACCTGTGAGGATAAGCATAGGCTGTCACAATCAGGCGGAGCTGAACGTTTTGACTCCTGCCCTAAGAGAAATGTCCGGGCTTTATGATGATCTTTTGCCGTATATAGATCTTACTCCGTTCAAGTCTATAGACAATCAACTCAAAGATCAGAAGATACAGCTTCTTCTGTCATTTAAAAGTCCTCATAAACAGCCTTTTGACTATGTGGAGCTTTGCCGCTGTCAGTTTATGTGCCTTTGCCAGAAAGATCATCCCCTTGCAAAGGCGGATAGCCTTGATGTGGACGATATCTCAGGCAGACCTATTTTTATAGAGCGCCACACCTGTCCTGACGAGATATTTGCCTTGCAGCACAGGATACTTGCGAACGGCAAGGTGGATAAGATAATATTCTGTGGAGATTATGAAAGCGCAGTTGCAATGGCGGAAGCAGGGATAGGCTTTTTTGTCTACCCTATGATAGGGGAAACCTACAGAGGTCCGCTTAAATGTATCCCTATAAATGGCGTGAGGGAAGTGTCCTTCGGGGTGTATTATCTCAAGTCACAGCTTGAAAAGCAGGCAAAGGATATGATAAGGATATTGAAGAAAATATATGCAAAATAAAAGCACTGCATCGTGGAGATACAGTGCTGTGAGTGTTGCAAAGAAAATAATTAGTGGGCGACCTCAGGTCGCCCCTACACAAAATCGCATATCAATAAGTGGTAGGGGCGAACAGCGTTCGCCCACAGTATTACATATCAAACAATGGGTACATAATTTCATTTTTATGACGCTTTCTGCAAGTATTCTTCAAGGCAAAGATCATTTTCATACATTTCCTTTGCCGCCTTTTCGCCAACATATCTGTAGTGCCATTCTTCTGGGATAATGCCGGTAATATCCTGCTTTTCGGCTGTGTAACGCTCTATAAAGCCATATTTGTAGCTGTTTTTGGCAAGCCAATCCCACACGTCCTGATTTGTAACGCTGCTGTCGCCACTTGCGATATCAACGCACAGACCAAGCTCGTGTTCGCTTGTGCCGGGCATCGCCACCCATTCTTCCGCATAGGCTTTCGCCTTTTTGTCGCTGTAGCCTATTTTCTGATAGTGTTCATATTTGCTCTCAAGTATGTCCTGCTGATCCTCTGCGGTGCGGAACGATGATGTGATAGTGGGATATATCCCCTGCGAGCGTGCGTCATCAAACATTTTCTGAAGCTGTGGATAAATGCGGCAGTCCACTGCCTGACCATTGTCAAGGGCGGTGAGTATCACTGAGCAATTCTCGCATATAGGCGTGTCATTGTTCACCAATGTGAGCTGCCAGTCCTGCCGGGCATTATACTCTGCAAGCTGAGATGAAGTCACGCTGTCGTCATAGGTGTATTCCACTGATGCAGGTGTGAACTGCTTCTTGGGCTTCATATCAGGAATATAATATCTGTATATAAGTAATGCCACAACCAAAATAATAATTGTGGTGGCAATTACGATATGCTTTTTGTTTTTCTTTGTCATAATGACCGCTCCTTTGCTTTTGCTGTATCAATGATACCATACTAAAGAAGCTTTCGCATGAGTATTAGCTTAACTGTTTCATAAGATTTTCTTAATTTGTCGGACTAGCGTTAAAATATTGTCGGTGATAACAAATTTTGCATGACAATTTGTGCATATTGACGGTTTTATAGAAAAGGTCTTGACTTGGAGCTAACTCCAGGTGGTAAAATGTAATCAATAAATAAAACTCTAGGAGGTAATTACCATGGCAGTAAAACAGACAGCAGGCAGAAATAGTCTTGGCGACCTTGCATCTAAATTTGCAGAGCTTAATGATGACGTTCTTTTCGGCGAGGTATGGTCAAGAGAGGACAAGCTCTCACTGAGAGATCGTTGTATCGTTACGGTAACCGCTCTTATGGCAAAGGGCATTACAGACAATTCTATCAAATATCATATCGAGAATGCTAAAAATCACGGAGTAACAAAGACAGAAATGGTGGAGATCATCACTCACGCCGCATTCTATGTTGGCTGGCCTAACGCTTGGGCTGTCTTTCCAATGGTAAGGGAAGTGTATGCTGAGGAAAAGAACGGCTGTTCAGACTCGCTTTTTGGTCTTGGCGAGCCAAATGTGAATTTTGCTCAGTATTTTATAGGTAACAGCTATCTTAAACCGCTGAATGTCAAGGGCGTAGGCGTTTTTAACGTTACCTTTGAGCCAAAGTGCAGAAATAACTGGCATATCCACCACAAGGGCGGACAGATACTTCTTTGTACAGACGGCGAGGGCTGGTATCAGGAATGGGGTCAGCCTGCAAGAAAGCTACACCCCGGTGATGTTGTTTACATTGCCCCGGAGATAAAGCATTGGCACGGTGCAACAAAGGACGAGTGGTTCACACACGTTGCTCTTGAGATACCTGCCGAGGACGCATCGAACGAGTGGTGCGAGCCTGTTTCAGACGAGCAGTATAATGCACTTTAATAGAGAGGTAAAGCTATGACTATTTCTGAAGTAAGCGAGAAATATGGGCTTACACCCGATACACTGAGATACTATGAGCGTATAGGACTTATTCCGCCTGTGCCGAGAACGAGAAGCGGTCTTAGGGACTATGATGAAAGCTCATGCAATTGGATAGAGTTTGTAAAGTGCATGAGAGGCGCAGGTCTGCAAATAGAAGCCCTTATCGAGTATGTTGCTTTGTATCAGCAGGGCGACAGCACTATCGAGGCAAGAAAAAATCTGCTTATCGAGCAGAGAAAGGACCTCCTCGAAAAGCAGGCTGAGATAGCTGCGACTATCGACAGACTCAACTATAAGATAGATAATTACGAAAAGATATGCGCTAAGGTCATAAAGTGACGGATAAGGTTTTGTTACAAAGGACGGCAGTAAAATGCCGCCCTTTTTGTGTTGTTTTAACAGCCTCGCTTGCGTTGACAAACAGCGGTTTTAATGGTATAATGGAATAGCTTACAGATTTGTGGGGATAATTTTGACAGAATGAAAAAAGGACGGTGCGCTATGGTAGTGAAAAATGTGGAGTTGCCTGAATACAGCGTGCTTATGTCTGTTTATGCAGGAGAGAAGCCCGAACATCTCAGGGCAAGTATCGAGAGTATGCTGTCACAGACCTATGTGACGAACGATTTTGTGCTTGTGTGCGATGGAAAGCTCACAAAAGAGCTTGACGAGGTCGTAGACTACTATGAGGAGAATTACGAGTGCTTTCACCCTATAAGGCTCAAGGAGAATGTTGGCACAGGAAGATGCGCTAACAGAGGTATAGACGCCTGCAAAAATGAGTATATAGTCAAAATGGACTCTGACGATATAGCTAAGCCTGACCGCTGTGAAAGGTCGCTTTATGCTATGGCGAAGCACCCTGAGATAGATATGCTTGGGGCTTATATAGACGAGTTCGACAGTCAGACGGGCGAAGTGATAGCCACAAAGAAAACGCCACTGACCAATAAAGAGATACACAAATATGCAAGGCGGAGAAATCCGTTCAATAATCAGACCCTTGTTTATAAGAAATCCCGTGCTTTGAGCGTGGGAGGTTACAGCAATATAAAACGCTGTGAGGACTATGAGTTCGTGGTGAAAATGCTTGCGGACGGCGCAAGGGGAATAAATCTTGACAAAACGCTTGTGATGTACAGAGTTACGGCGAACAATTATGAGAGAAGAAGAAACTGGGCGAACACAAAGTCCTTTGTGAATGTCAGGTGGAAGATATTCCGTATGGGATATTCAAACCTGTGGGACTTTATTGTTCCATGTACTTTTCAGTTTTTCATTTTCATAATGCCGAAATCGCTGACAGGCAAGATATATAAGAGGTTTCTTAGGGGATAATGGAGAGCCGCAAACGTATAATAAGACAGCACATAAAATCAGCACTGCAAAAAACGCTTTTGCCGCTGTGCTACAAGCTGTCAAAGAAAAAGGATATAGACAAAAAGCTCGTTATCCTTGCAGACCTTAACAGCGTTTCTACTCCTGAGAGCATGGAGCTTATAAAAGCGGAGCTTCAAAGCCGTGGCTATAAGGTCAGGGAGATGTACTGCGACCTTTCAAGCTGTGGAATGGTCTCGGGGCTTAAATATATGATGAGCTTTATGAAAGCTTACGCAAATGCAAGGGCTGTGTTCATATGCAACTATTTTGTGCCTGTGACTTCCTGCAAAAAGCGTGAGGAAACGACAGTGGTTCAGCTTTGGCATTCCTGCGGAGCATTGAAAAAGTTCGGCTATGACAGCGAGGAGGATATATCTTCCCATTTCAAAGGCTCTGTTACAAGAAATTTTGACCTTATCACTGTGAGCAGTAAAGAGTGCGTAAAGGCTTTCGTGTCTGCGTTCAGGCTGAAAGAAGATATCGTAAAGCCCCTTGGCGTCAGCCGTACGGACGTGTTCTTTGATGAAAGCTACAACGAGCAGTGCAGACGTGAGTTCTTTGAGAGATATCCAGACTATAAGGGCAAGAAGATAGTGCTTTATGCGCCGACGTTCAGGGGGAATGCTTTGGATTGTCATTGCGTGGGAGAGGAGTATGCCGCAGAGCTTGAAAAAAAGCTTGGGGAGGCTTGGAAAGTCATTATAAAAATGCACCCCAGACTTCACAGCGGGCTGACTAACTGCGATATTGCTACAAACAGGCTCATGCCTGTGGCAGACGTGCTTGTGACGGACTATTCGTCGCTTGTGTTCGAGTATGCACTGTATAAAAAGCCGTGGGTGATATTTGCCCCTGATATTGAGTGCTACAGCAAGGGCAGGAGCTTTTATCTTGATTATAAAGCAGATATGCCTGCGCCTTTGGTGACGGAGGGAGAGAAGCTTGCACAAGCTGTGCTTGACAGTGAAAAGAGCTTTGACCGTGAGGGCGTGGAGCGTTTCACGGAAAAATATATGTCTGCCTGCGACGGCAGGTCAACGGAAAGAATAATCGACAGCGCTTTGGAAAAAGAGCGTTTTTGACGGAGATGATAAAAATAGAAGGAAAAAAGTTTGATTGGTTCGGGCTTACCCAGATATTGAAAGAGCATAAGGGAAAGCTCAGACAGATAAGAATGTTGTCGGTGAACGAACTGAAGAAGAAGTATAAGGGCGCAGCGTTAGGTCCGCTTTGGGCGCTTATCAAGCCGACCTTTACCCTGTTTATACTGTGGTTTGCCTTTGAGATAGGTCTAAAAAGAAACGGTGGAGTGCATTTCATTAACGGAAAATATACTCAGTTCGTTTTCATGCTCACTGGCTATGTGCCGTGGTTTTATATTTCAGAATGTATCGTTGGAGGATCGAGGTCAATAAGAAGCAACAAGCAGTTTGTAACAAAGCTGTCATTCCCTGTTTCAAATATCATGACCTTTACCTCACTTTCGGGACTTTATATCCACATTTTGCTGTGTGCTATAATGTATGTGGTGTTGTTGTGTCTGGGCTTTGGACCGAGTATTTACAATCTTCAGTTTATCTATTATGCGCTAATGATGTATTTTTTCTTCCTTGTGCTTTCGTGGATGACTGCTCCTCTCAGTGCGTTCAGCAAGGATTTTGAAAATCTTATAAATTCTGTTATAACAGGACTTTTCTGGCTTTCAGGTATATTCTGGAACACATATGATATCTCACCTTTGTGGCTGAGAAAGCTCATGTATTTCAACCCTATAAACTATTTTGTAAACGGCTATAGAAAGAGCTTTCTTACAGACACGTTTATTTTTGATTCTAACTATACCACCGAAACTATAGTGTTCTATGCGGAGTTTATCTTTATGATATTCCTCGGAGCACACACCTATAAGAAGTTCAGGAAGATACTTCCTGACGTTCTGTAACAAAGGCTGAAAGGAACTGACTTTTAAATGGAAAATCAAGCGACTGAGCCAATTATCGAATTTTTGGACGTAAAAAAAGAATACTTTTTATATAAAAACGAAAAGGCACGCTTTAAGGCTATTTTCACAAAAAACAGGGGAGTAAAGAAACACCCTGCCCTTAAAGGCGTGAGCTTCAAGATATACCCAGGCGAGTCTGTGGGAATTATCGGAAAGAACGGTGCAGGAAAATCGACCATTCTGAAAATGATAACAGGCGTAAGCTTTCCAAACAGCGGCACTATCACTGTAAGAGGAAAGGTTGCCGCATTGCTTGAGCTTACAGCAGGCTTTTCACTGGATATGACGGGTATGGAAAATATCTATCTCAAGGGCTATCTCCTTGGTCTTAATGACGATCAGATAAAGGAGATAGAGCAGGATATAATTGATTTTGCAGATCTTGGAGAGTATATCGACCAACCTGTAAGAACATATTCAAGCGGAATGAAAATGCGTCTTGGCTTTGCTATCAATATAAATATCAAGCCTGATATCCTCGTTGTTGACGAGGCACTGAGCGTTGGCGACGCAGACTTTCAGAAGAAGTGTCGTGATAAGATAAATGATGTTATCGCCACTGGTGTAACGGTACTGTTCGTTTCCCACTCACGCAAGGCTATCGAGGAAACTTGCACAAGGGCGATATTCCTAAAAGACGGCAAGGTGCAGGTGGACGGCACTGTTGAGGAAGCCTTTGACGCTTACGATAAGAAAAAATGATCATGAAAGCTTTTCGTTTTTTGACGGGAAGCTTTTTGTTTGCACCTGTTATAGTTGATATTTGATAAGTATATACAATTATCAATATTTAATTTTGTATAATAAATCATAGTCAAAAAGCTTTACAAAATCGCAAAAATGTGTTATAATAAGATATTATCGAAAGGAATTGATATTATGAATTGGGTTGAAATGGATATATATACCACAACAGAAGGCATCGAAGCAGTAACGGGAAGTCTGCTTGGAATGGGTATAAACGGCTTTGTTATCAAGGACGCAAAGGATTTTCAGGACTTTCTTGATGATAAGGACGGCAACTGGGATTATATAGATGATGACCTTATGGGTCTTAAAAACTGTGAAACTACAGTGACAGTTTATCTCCCTGAGAACGCTCAGGGTCTTGAAAATCTTGAAGCTATGAAGCTGGAGCTTAAAGCGCTCAAAAAGCGTGACGTGAACAATGAGTTCGGCAGACTTGAATATGAGCTTAAAAACGTCAAGGAAGAGGACTGGGCGAACAACTGGAAGCAGTATTTCAAGCCCCTTTGCGTTGGCGAAAAGCTTCTTATAAAGCCGTCTTGGGAAAAGGTCGCTGAGGGCGAAAAGAGAAAGATACTGGAAATAGACCCTGCTTCATCTTTCGGCACAGGTCAGCATAACACAACCCAGCTTTGTCTGGAGCTTGTGGAGAAAAATCTCCATGAGGGCGACAGTATACTTGACCTTGGGTGCGGAAGCGGAATACTTTCTATCGGCGCATTGCTCCTTGGTGCTGAAAGTGCAACAGCGGTGGACGTTGACGAAAATTCTGTTAAGATAGCAAAGGAAAATGCAGAGAAAAACCATATAAGCGCAGAAAAGTATACAGCTTACTGCGGAAATATCATAGACGATAAGGCTCTGGTGGAGCAGATAGGCACAGGCTATGACCTGCTTTGTGCAAATATCGTGGCAGATGTTCTTATAGGCATGAGCGGAATTTTCGGCGGATTTATCAAAGACGGCGGAACGCTCATAGTTTCAGGTATAATCGACCAGAGAAAAGACGAGGTGCTTGACAGGCTTAAAGCAGAGGGCTTTGAGCTTATTGAGATAAGAGAAAAAGAAGACTGGGTGGCTGCGTCATTCAGGAAATAAGAGATGAAAGGACGGATCAAAATGCAGTTATTGTTTTTGGTTATCAAGAGAATCGAGTTAGTAGACGAAATCATGCGTTCGCTGGCACAGGCAGGCATAAGAGGCGGAACGGTCATTGACAGCGTGGGAATGGCGAAATCTATTTCTACAATGGATAATTTGCCTATGATCGGCGTTCTGAGATCTATTCTCAGCGGTGAGGACGCTGCACAGAAGGGCAAGACAATTTTCGTTGCCGTTGCAGACGATCAGGTAGATGTTGCAAGAAAGGCGATAACTGATGTTACAGGCGACCTTTCACAGCCTAACGCAGGCGTGCTTTTCGGTGTGCCGATCAGCTTTGCAGAGGGCGTAAACTAACACTTTATACAAGATAAAAAGCGTTGCACTTTTCACAGTGTAACGCTTTTTTTGGTGGATCAGTTTATTTTCATTTATGAAACTCTTAGAGAATAAAACAGATAAGTCCCGAACAGCCCTCGTTTATCATGCGCTCGATAGTTTCCTTTATCTTCATGCGTGCGTCCTTAGGAAGCTTTGAAAGCTTTGTGTGCAGACCCTCGCTCACAAGCTCGTGGAGTGACTTGCCGAAAATGTTTGACTCCCATATCTTTTCAGGTGATTCCTCAAAATCGTTGAGCATATAAAGCACAAGCTCCTCAGATTGCTTTTCTGAGCCGACGATAGGTGCGACCTCGGTGTTGATAGTGGTTTTCAGCAGGTGAATGGCTGGTGCGGCGGCTTTGAGCCTTACGCCGTATTTTCCACCCTGCTTTATTATCTCAGGCTCATCAAGGGTCAGCTCGTTCATTTCAGGCATAACGATTCCGTAGCCTGTTTTCTCCATTTCATCAAGGGCAGAGCTGAATTTCGAGAAACGCTCTTTTATCTTCACAAGCTCCAAAATTCTCGGCATAAGGTCGTTTTCGTCCTTTATCTCAAGCCCTGTGGCTTCGCCTATTATCCTGAAAAACAGCGCAGGGTCAAGCTCCACCTTTATGACAGCCGAGCCTTTTCCAAGGTCTATCTCAGCCACCGAGCCAGATGATACCTGCTCACAGCAGCATATCTTTTCGGCACAGTCTGAAATGTCACGAAGATTTGTCACAGCCGAAGCCGCTTCCTTGATATGTCCGAAAACCGCTTCTTTCAGCCAGTGACCCTTGTCAAGAGAGTTTATCCATGAGGGCATTGAGATGTTTATCTCTTTCACAGGGAAAGAGTAAAGAAGAAGCGTAAGTATCTCTTTTATTTCTTTTTCCGAAAGCTCTAAACAGTTTATAGGCATAACTGTAGTGCCATATTTGTCGGAAAGCTGTTCGCAAAGGTCTTTTGTCTGCTGAGAGTAAGGCTCAGTGGTGTTCATAAGCACCACAAACGGCTTGCCTATCTGCTTCAGCTCGTCGATTATACGCTCCTCACATTCCTCGTATTCTTCTCGTGGAAGGTCGGTGATACTGCCGTCTGTTGTCACCACAAGACCTATGGTGGAATGTTCTGTTATGACCTTTTGCGTTCCCACCTCAGCCGCCATGTTGAAAGGTACTTCCGTGTCAAACCACGGTGTGACCACCATTCTCGGGGCTTCATTCTCAATGTAGCCTATGGCGCTTGGGATTATGTAGCCCACACAGTCTATCATTCGCACGTTGAAGCTTGCTCCGCCCTCTAGGGTGATGTTCACAGCTTCCTCAGGAATGAACTTAGGCTCGGTGGTCATGATAGTCTTGCCTGCGGAGGACTGGGGCAGCTCGTCAATGGCACGCTCCTTGCGGTAGTCGCTTTCAATGTTCGGTATAACGAACTGCTCCATGAACTGCTTTATAAAGGTGGATTTTCCCGTGCGGACAGGACCTACCACGCCTATATAGATATCGCCCCCCGTCCGTGTGGCAATGTCGGTGTAAATATCGTTTTTCATGTGTCTGTCCTCCTAGTTCATTAATGGGATAAGCAACATTCCCTGTTTTGATATTTTATCGTCGGTAAGCTCGTTTTCTTCAAGTATGGCTGTTATTGAAGTTGAATACTTTTTCGCTATCTCCCAGATATCGTCGCTCTCATTGCAGTAGCATATTTTCAGAGCGTATTTGTCATTTTTCTCTTTCGGCTTATCTGTGAGTACCCTAAGCTCTGATATCATAGTCCCTGTCTGTTGAATAGTCATTTCGCCGCCTATCTTGATATCGGCTTTAAGCTCCGCTGTTGTTTCGTCTGCAAGATAGTATGTGCAGTTTTCTATGCACAGGTCAGGGGATATGGATATCTCACCATTGACATTCTCCGGAATGGGTATCTCATGCTCAAAAGGCGAATCGTTTTCAAGATAAAGGGGAGTGCCGTCCTCGTTCCTGCCGATAATACAGAACGTCACGCTTCCTGAAATGATAAAGGCTTTCTTTTCCTCGTCAAGCCTTGATGTCACATTGGAAAGGGTCGCCCAACTGTCGTGAACACAGCGTATCTCGCCCTCCTGGCAGGAAAGCTTTGCAGTAACACTGTGGCTGTCAGATAACTTTATGCTTTCGCTGTCAAGCTTGCTTTCACACCTTTCAGCCTCGCACTCAAAGCAGGTGGAATATGCATCTGTGACGATCTCGCAGGTGGAAAGCTTTTTGGCAACGCAGTTCACAAGAAGCACAAGCTCACATTCAAGTGTGCCGGAATCGTCAGACTTTGGTATGATATCACACCCTGCAGGGGTTATCCTCACATCTGCGGTGAAAGTATCGTCAATGCCGTCTATGTCGATTATCTGTGAGAACGGCAGAGTAAACCGCATTGTTTCAGCGGTTTCTTCTCCATCGGTAGTTACGCAGGAGTAAAGCATCATTATCTCAGCGTCGCCCTTTGTCACAAGCTTGCCTGCTATCATCTTGTGTTCCTGGGGGATAATGCGGCAATCTGTCCGCAGGATAGTGCCAACAGGGGCTTTTGCCGCAGAAAGCTGCAATTCCTCTATTAGTGTGATACGCTTTGCAGCGGTAAGACGTTTTGCAGGGTATGTAACAGCAACCTTTTTAAGCTGAATGCCGCAGCCGAATGCGTCTGTGACTATAGGCACAGTTACTTCGCCCGTCACATTTGCGTGGATAGTCACAGCACCCCTGATATCAAGTCTGCGCTGATTTACCACACGGCAGTTGACGTAATCGCATTTTGGCGTGAGCCATATCATAGGGTCGCCGCAATCCCCTTGCAGGTCGAAAGACTTTGTGTAGTTCATTTTCTGCTCGATGCAGTTTATCCGCTTGTCGTTCTGGCTGATGTAAAGCACTCTTATGAGCACTGCCATGTCAAAGCTGAGCTTTCCGCCGTTTATGGAATGGCTCTGTACTGTTGGCATGATAACGCATTTTAGTACCCTGAAAATATCAGGATAATAGTCGGGCAGCAGAAAATCCTTTTCCACAGCCTGCTCGCAGGAGGCGTCAAGGATAGTCCGTGTCATTGACAGCATCTCTCTGTTAAGCTTAAGATCCATAGTGTTCATCTTGTCTGTTTCCTCCTAAAAATAAACTGATCATACGATCGTAAAGGGCTTGTAATGCCCTGCTGAGAACATTATATTCACTTGGGACGGGTCATATTCTGAAAATCTCAGACAAATTTAATGTATTTTGTCGTCAGAGGCTTTTTCACACAGCGTAAAGGCTTTTCATAGACTAAGATATGTCATTGTATCTGACATAATACTGTCTGAAAGGAAACATATTAGTATGAATGGTCTACTTTGGGCTGCGGCAGGCACGGGCTTTACATTCTCTATGACGACGTTAGGTGCGGCTGTGGTCTTTTTCATGAGAAAAGAGGGGCAGAGCGAAAAGGTGCAGAAAGCATTTTTAGGCTTTGCCGCAGGCGTTATGATAGCCGCAAGCGTGTGGAGCTTGCTTATCCCTGCCATAAACGAGGCGGAAGCTCTCGGCAGGATAGGCTGGATACCTGCCGCAGGGGGCTTTGCACTAGGTGTGCTGTTTCTTATGGGGCTTGACAAGGCAATGCCTTATTTTCTACCTGAGCCTGAAAGGGAAGAGGGCGTCCGCAGGGGGCTAAAGCGTTCGGGAATGCTTATTTTCGCTATCACACTGCACAATATCCCTGAGGGCATGGCAGTAGGTCTTGCCTTTGCACTGGCGGCACATAATGACAGCTCGGTACTGCTGGCTTCTGCTATCGCACTTGCCATAGGCATGGGAATACAGAACTTTCCGGAGGGTGCGGCTATCGCACTGCCTCTGAGGCAATCGGGCATGAGCAGGGCGAAAGCTTTCGGCCTTGGCACTCTTTCAGGAATTGTTGAGCCTGTTTTCGGACTTCTCACCGTTCTTGCCGCAGGTGCTGTCCAACCGCTTCTTCCGTGGCTTCTTGCCTTTGCCGCAGGAGCAATGCTCTATGTGGTGGTGGAGGAGCTTATCCCCGAAGCACATCTGGGGGAAGGTCACATGGGAACAGTTGGCGTAATGCTGGGCTTCTTGCTTATGATGATACTTGATGTGGCGCTAGGATAAAAAGGCATATTTGTTAAAAACTGTGGTGAAATTTTTCGCCGCAGTTTTTTTGTTGTGATAACGCACAAGTATCATGTGTTGACTTTGTGAGTTATTGCTTTCGTCTTTTTGACGTTTTTCGGTTGACAAACGGGGCATGATTTGGTATAATTGAATATGTGTAAAATATGTTCTGCTAAAAAGATAAAAAGAACAAAAAAGAGAGTAGCGATAACCCTAAGACAACGAAAGGACAGATGAGAATTGACAAAGATAACTCGCACCTTTATTGCCTTTGCAGCGGCGTGTTTACTCGCCATTATGCTTATGACAGTAAGGTGCTTTGCTTATGATTATTCCACTATCACCGGCACAAAAGCCAGTGGAGCGGAAATAAGCGGATATTCGGGAGCGCTTGAAGTGAATGTTGTTGACTTCGGCGCAGACAAAAAGGGCAAGAAAGACTCCTCAAAGGCGATACAGAAAGCCCTTGACTATGCCATTGACAACGGCTCCAACTCTGTGCAGATAAAGGTCGTTGTGCCGAAAGGAAAATACAGGATAGACAGGCTTTTGGAGATATATTCAAACACTTGGCTGTATCTTGAGGACGGAGCGACAATTGTCAGAAATTTTGACAAGGGCTGTATGATAAAGAACGCACAGGCAAATGGTGCAGGCGGATATGGCAGCGAGAGAAATATCGTTATCGAGGGAGGCTGTTGGGACGGCAACCCTTCGTCTACTTCAAGACCATTTTCTAATATGAGATTTGGTCACATGAAAAACCTTTGGATAAAGAACGTTGAGATAAAAAACAATTACAATGGTCATCATGTTGAGATAGGCGGTGTAAAGGGCATCACTATTGAGGATTGCGATTTTCATGGTTATACGGGAACATTTCAGAAAGAGGCTATTCAGCTGGATACCATAAGTAACAGTGATGTTTTCCCGGCATATGAGCCTTTTGATGATACCCCTTGCGACAATGCTGTAATAAAGAACAACAAATTCCATGACCTTATAAGAGGTCTTGGCTCACATTCAGCTTGTCTTGGTGTATATTATACTAATACACTTATATCAGGCAACTCATTTTATAATATGAGCGGAACGGCTATCGTACTTATTAATCATAAAAAATGTATAATCGAAAACAACACTATGAAAAACGTTGGCTGTGCCATAGATTTCAAGTACATGACCGATTATGAAAATGCAAATTTCCATGTGCCTAATTCAGGCTATGCAGGCATAAAGGATCGTCTTGACGATAATGCCAACACCATAATAAGAAATAACGACATAACCGTTGTGGGTACATATTATTATCCGGAGCCGTATGCGATACGAATATTCGGTAAGGAGCTTGAAAAGTCATACTCACACCCTGATTACAACTACACTGTAAAGGGCGTGAAGATAGTAGACAACACTATAAAAACAGCTGGTTCGGCAGTAAGGCTCACGGACGTTTCGGGAATTTTCATAGGTTCTAACGATATAAGCTATGACTATGACAGATATAATTATTCCATGGATCTTATATGGCTTAGTGAATCGTCACAGGTGACTGTGACCAAAAATAAGCTTACAGGCACAAAGCAGAACAGCGTTTATATAAGCGGTGGTTCAGGCAATGAGGTAAGCTCAAATACCATTAAAAAGCCAGGCGTGTCGGGAGTTTATGTTTCAGGTGGTTCTGATAAAAATACCATATCAGGCAATACTATAACCTCCGCAGGCTCCAACGGCATAAAGATAACCAAAGAAGCTAAGACTGACGTGAGAAAGAACACTGTTAAGAAGTCTAAAAATCACGGACTTATATTCACTGGCGGAAGCGGTAAGGCTTCTGACAATATCCTTGAAGAAAACGGTCTAAGCGGTCTTATGGCTGATAACAGCGCTTCTGTGGAATTTTTCAACAACACCTGCAATAAAAATAAAGGCTACGGAATAAAAGCTAATAAGAAATCTCAGGTTAAAATAAGCGGAAACAGCTTTGCTGACAACAGCAAGGGCGATATTTACGTCACAGGCAGTGCGGCAGTGCTTCTGAACGCACCTGATAATGTAAAGTCGCAGGATATCTGCTCTGATAAGCTCACTTTAACATGGGACGAGGTGTCGCAGGCTGACGGCTATTATGTTTACAGAAAGACCGACGCTGAGGACGCAGAGTTTGAGCAGATAGCAACTGTAACAGACGGCACTTCATTTACAGACTATGGACTTGTTCCAAAAACAAGATATGTTTATAAAGTGAAAGCTTTTCTTGACACTGTTGACAGTATCCAAGAGGGAAGCGACAGTGCGGATATGAGCATAAAAACAAAGCTCACTATTGTGGGCTGTACCACAAATATGCGTGGCTCTATGTCATACACTGGCAAGGAGAGAACACAGATATTTGACGTTTTTGTTGGCGGCGAAACACTTATTCCTAATGTTGATTACAGAACAGTTTACTCTGACAACGTGAACGTTGGAACTGCAAAGGTGACGGTTATAGGCATGGGTCAGTATTGCGACTCGGCTGATTTTCAGTTTGACATAACACTAAAGTCTGACAATGTGATGGTCATAAAGCCACAGGAGCTTAACCGCAAGTCTATCGTTACTGGCAAGCCTACAATGAAAGCCCAGGGCTATGAGGTAGCAGAAGCGGTCAAGGATAAGCTTGACCACACCTCTCACAGTGAGCCTGCCATAGTGGTGAACTACAATTCACCTTCACAGGTCATTGCAAAGGCGAGAGCCGATATGCTGGATCTTAGAGTGCGCTCATATCGTGAGCTTACAGGGGAAACTATTTACGGCGCTTGGCTGTAAAATATAAAAATTGGCATAATAAAACACGGCTGATATTTTTTTCAGCCGTGTTTTTTGGTATGTCTTTATTCTTTCCTTACTGTGGTGTCTGCTGAACGTCCTGCATTTGCGGAGCAAAATTTGCAAGGGAATAGAGCCTGTTCATGAAGTCACCGTCAACAAAGAGTTTGTTCACGAGAACTTTTGTGTCAGGGTTCTTGTTCTTAGGATTGATCGTCTGCTGATAAACTGTGAGATAATTCTCATTGCCCGACTTGCTCACATAGCAGTCTATCACCATATATGTAGGCAGGAATTGAGTAACAGCCGTCTGATAATCAAAAAGCGTGTAAGGGCTTTGCTCCATTGAAACCTTAAATGACTTTATGTCCTCAGGCACCATGAATTTGTATGCACCCTTGAGGTTTTTGTATTCTGCCCAATCGTCCTCAGACTCGATAAAAGGCTCTTTTGACTTGATTCTCACACCGCCCACAAGGAAAGCCAGCAGAAGGATAAATTCGCTGCCCCATACTATCCACAGGATCGTGCCGTTCACAAGCGAGCCGTTATCTCTTGATGAATGTGATGACTTGTAAGACCAGCGACCCTCCTTGTTGATAGACTTTATATCATTCCAAAGGTCAGACGGGTGTGCGATTATGTCAAAAAGTCCTGTTTTATCATAATCTCTGTAATCATAAGTGTAGTCATATGCGTTCATGGTGTATGACTTTTCAAGGCTTTTCTGTGCGGATTTTTTATCCTTGCCAAGAAGCTTGTCAAGCTCGAAAAACTGCCATACAGACTTTTTCTGCATGGTGGCAATGTCCTCGTCTGAAAAATCGCCTGTTGAATCGTTGCTGAAAAGATCATATGCCTTGGTCTGGTGATAAAAGTCATAATAATCACCGAAGCCGTCTGTGTTTTCATCGAAAAGCATATTCAGCTCGTCATAATAATCATAGGCTGTGTATTCACCCATAAGCTCATAGCCATATTTTTTCAGATCGTTGTAATCATACAGCGCCCATTTAAAATATGAGGCAAATAAAAAGCCCACCACTGCACAGGCAACTGCCACAACTGTGTTTCGCATTTTGAATGCTCTGACTATCTTTCCTCCCACAAAGCCAAGTGCGCATGACACCGCTATCGCAGCGATAACATTGAGATAGATGATAGTGCACCAGCCCTCAAAAAGCAGATAGAGCCAGAAAAGCAGTCCGCCGCATACTGCCGTTGCAAGCACCATAAGCACTGCTCCAACTGGGCTGAATTTGCCCGACTCTTTGTAATGTTTGTGTTCTCCCATTTAAAATACCTCCTTATATACTTCAGGCGTAAGCCATGAAGAAATTATATCACAAATTTAAAGATTTTTCAATGGTTTTAGCTGAATTTATGCAGGCATAAAGAAAAATTTTTGTGGAAAACTATTTGCAGTTATGAAAGGAGCGAACTTAGATGATAGAAAAGGATACAATAAAGCTTCTCAGGGAGTGCGACGCAGGAATAAAAATGGGCGTGCAGTCTATTGAGGATTCGCTGAAATACACTTCAAACGGAGAGCTAAAGCGAACATTAGAGAAAAATCTTGCAGGGCATGTGGAGATACAAGAGAAGCTTCAGGGACTTTTAAATTCATATCATGACAGCGGAAAAGAGCCGCCTGCTATGGCAAAGGGCATGGCATGGCTTAAAACCAACTTCAAGCTTGCGGCAGAGAGCAGTGACGACGCTGTGGCAGATTTTATAACAGACGGCTGTAATATGGGCGTGAAGTCCCTGTCCGGGTATCTCAACGATTATAAAGCGGCAGACGAGAAGTCCAAGAACATTGCCAAGGAGCTTATATGTCTTGAGGAACGCCTTTCTGTAGACATGAGAGGATATCTCTCTGCAAAATAGGCATGAAAATGGCAGCCGTGGAGTTTTTTTCTACACGGCTGCCTTGATTTTATTTAGATACAACGCAGTTTTTGCCCTGATTTTTGCCCTTGTATAGCAGCTTATCCACTTTTGAGATACCCTCGTCATAGTTTTCGTTCGGAGTTACTGAGTAAACTCCAAAAGTCATGGATATATTGAAACTTCGAGAATTTTCCTTAAATGTACACTCATGTATTTTCTGGCAAATGTTCTTTGCTATCTTCTCACAGCTTTCTGTGTCCGTATTTGGCACAACGAATAGTATTTCCTCACCGCCCCAACGGCACACATAGCCCTCGCTAGGCACATTTCCGGCTATAACATCTGATACCGCTCTAAGTACCTTGTCACCGACTTCGTGACCATATGTATCATTAACGTGCTTGAAATCATCGATATCTCCCAAACACATGGAATATACGCTGTTTGTCCTGCGGCTGTTGCTTTCTATCTTTTTGATAAAATCCATCATGGCACGGCGGTTGAAAAGCTGAGTGAGTGGGTCGATAGTAGCGAGCTTTTGAAGCTTTTCGTTCTGTGCTTTTGCTTCACGCTTGTTATGCTCATTTGTGAAAATGTATATGGAAGATACATAGATAATTATAATAAAGCTGCATAGAGTATTGTAAATGTATAAGATATTCTCTCTGCCGGTATCAAAGCTGTAAGGTGCAACCCTGTTTGTGACTATGATACGCATGACTATGAACACAACAACATCAAAGGACGAAAGTATATATGGTATCGCTTTTCTGTTTGGTGCAAGGAAAAACGGAATAGGTATTATACACAGCATTATCTGCGTAAATCCTGCTGACCAACCTATGTGATATGCACCCATGCAGGCGTGTACTATTATCTCGCTCAGCACAAGATAAGTAAATGATATTTTGCCTATCTTCTTAAAACGAAGCAGGAAATACATCGCTGCATAGAATGCTACGCTGAAATAGTTGTAGTATACCATTTGGTATACTCCGAACCGATAAAACAGCACAAGATATATTATATGACCTAACAGCAGTATGATATCACCATAGCGATATATCTCATCTGCGGTGAACATTCCCGCAAAGAGGTTTATTTCTTTTTTTATTTTCATACATTTGTTTCTTTCTTTGATATTTGGTTTGATGTTATAAACAAAATCACTTTACTTTAACAGATATATTATATACTATTTTAAACGTTTTTGCAAGACTAAATTTGTACAAATTATTATGATGAATTTTGTAGGTGCTAGCCTAAAAAGTGCGAAAAATGGCACTTTTTTGTTGCTTTTCATAGAGCGCATAAATCATATTATATTGATATGAACAATATGAAAAAATACAGTGAAAAAAATATTGCCGACAAGCCATGGGCTATTGAAAAATCCTTATGGATATGTTATAATGATGTTTATGAGTATTTTTTAAGAGGGTTTTATTATGCAGGGTTGTAAAAAGGTTGCTTCCATTCAGGATATATCAGGTCTTGGCAGGTGTTCGCTAACAGTGGTGATACCTGTGCTTTCCGCTATGGGCATTCAGGTGTGTCCTGTGCCTACGGCTGTGCTTTCGGCACACACCGGCTACAGCGAGTTTGTTATGAGAGATCTTACAGACTTTATGAAGCCTGCATTGGAACACTATAAAAAAATGGATATGAAATTTGACTGTGTGTACAGCGGATTCCTGGCTTCAAGCGAGCAGATAGATCACTGCCTTGAGTTTTTCGAGGCTTTTCCTGACGCCCTGAAGGTCGTAGACCCTGTTATGGGTGACGGCGGAAAGGCATATAAGACTTACACAAAGGAGCTTTGCAGCCGTATGGTCGAACTTGTAAAGGTGGCGGATATAATCACGCCTAACCTCACAGAGGCGGCTATACTTCTTGGTGAGGAATATCCTACGGCTTCAATGCGCAGCTCTGAGATAAAATCATGGCTTGTAAGGCTTTCAAAGCAGGGCGCAAAGATCGTTGTTATCACAAGCGTAAATCTTGCAGACGGCGGAATGTCAACTGTGGGCTACGATAAAGAAAATAACAGCTTTTGGAAAATAAAGAATGATTATGTTCCTGCACACTATTCAGGAACGGGAGATATGTTCACAAGTGTTCTTATTGGAGGACTTCTCAAGGGTGACAGCCTGCCTATCGCGATGAACAGAGCCACAGCGTTCACAGAGCTTACTGTCAAGACTACATACAGCTACCAGACTCCATGGACAGACGGTCTTATGCTGGAGGGTCAGCTTCCTTGGCTTACAAGCTATCAGGAGCTTAGGGACTATACAAATTTGTGATATCTGGAAGTGTTACCGAAGATGAACAGACTTAATATCGTGCTTGTAGAGCCGCAGATACCGCAGAACACAGGCAATATTTCAAGGACTTGTGCAGTGACAGGTGCGGCACTGCATCTTGTGAAGCCTTACGGCTTTGAGATAAGCGACAAAAAGCTAAAGCGTGCAGGGCTTGATTACTGGGATAAGCTTGAAATATACGAGTATGATAATATTGATGACTTTTTTTCTAAGAACAGCGGCGAGTTCTATTTCTTTACCACAAAGGGCAGAATGGTACACTCAGATGTGGATTATCCGCAGGATAGGGAAGTGTATATAATTTTCGGCAGAGAGGACAAGGGGCTGCCTGAGAAACTGCTTTATGAAAATCCCAAAAGCTGTGTGCGGATACCAATGAGGAAAACGCTCAGAAGCCTTAATCTGTCAAACTCAGTGGCGATAGCCTGCTATGAGGTGTTAAGACAGTGGGATTATCCCGACCTTGGCAGAGAGGGCAAACTGACGCAATATACATGGGATGAATAAATAAAAAAACGGAGGGTGAATTTATGGCAAAAATAAAATTTCTTACCGACTCAGCAAGCGATATCACCGAGGAGCTTGAAAAGAAGCTGGATATCCAGATAATGAATTTCAAGGTGGCAATGGGCGATGACAGCTACACATCAAGGGTAGATTTCGACAACGAGAAATTCTACAAAATGCTTGACGATTTTGACGGCATACCTGTTACATCGCAGATAACAGCCTTTGAATATCAGGAAACTTTTGAGAAGCTCTACAGCGAGGGCTATACTGATGTTATAAACACTACCATAAACTCAAAAGGCTCGGCAACATACAATAATGCTGTTATGGCGGCAGAGGAGTTTTATTCCGCTCACCCTGAGGCAAAGGGCAAGTTCACTATATACAATATAGACGGCGAGAGCTACACAGGAGCGTATGGCTATGCAGTAGTTCAGGGCGCAATGAAAGCCACAAAGGACGTTCCTGCGGCTGATATCGTGGCATTTATGGAGGATTGGATAAAGAACTGCGTTATTTTCTTTGCACCATATACACTCAAATATGCAAAGAAGTCAGGAAGAATTCCGTCTGCGGCTGCTTTTGTGGGCGAGGTAATGGGTCTTAGACCTATCATGAGGATACATGACCATGCTATCGTTACAGAAACAAAGGTAAGAGGCGACAAGGCTATTGTGCCAAAGATACTTGATCTTACAATAAAAGAAATGATACCGCAGACACCTTACTGCATAGTTTACGGCAATGACGAGAGTGTCAGGGACGAAATGGTGCAGGCTATGACGAAGAAGGTGGGCTATCCACCTGTGGAGTGTTTCCAGATAGGTGCGGCAATTGCAATAAACGCAGGTCCAAAGGTGACGGGCGTTATATTTAAGGCACAGAACAAGTAAATTTGATATGGATATAAAAAAACGGACGTTTCGCTTTGAAACGCCCGTTTTTTGTGAGCTCATGCTGTTGTTATTTGTTTTTGCGTGATCTTCTGCCTGCAACTACAAGTCCGCTTCCGGCTATAACAATGGTAAGCAGTATACCGCCAACATTATTGCCTGTGTTAGGATTTGTGCTTCCTGCGTTGTTCTTGGCAGGGGTCTTGCTGTCTGTATTTGAGTTGCTGTTTGTGCTTGTGCCACTGTTATTTGAACTTGTGTCTTTGCTGCCTGAGTTTGTATCGCTGCTGTCAGAGCTTGTATCATTTGCCTTTGGCGTCATAGTAAGGTCAGTGATGACCCACAAGGTGCCGTCAGAGCCGTCGCTCGTATCATTTTCATAGCGTTTGTAATTTACAAATTCGCCGTTTATCTTAAGCTTAGTGTCTGGTCCGAATATGTAAGAGGTATTTTCACTCTCAACAAAACCAACAGCCGTCACATACACACCATAATAGTAAGTCTTTCCGGCTTCAAAAGCGGTGATCTTGTTTTCATAAATTTCGCTTCCCCACTCTGGCTCTGTAGAGATCAGACCGGTCTTGCTGTCAAGCTCCCACCACGCAGCTCGGAGCGCATAGTTTGCGCCGTCTGGCACATTGCCTGTAAACACTGGCTTGTCGCCGTCCTTGAAGTTGATGGTGGCGTCGTTGATCTCCACCACGTCAATAACTTTCACGGTGGACGGTGTCATGGTCAATACATTGCTGAACCAAATGGTTTCACCGCTATCATCCACATCGATCTGATCGGGTGTCAGGGTGATTTCTTCGTCGTTGATATAGAGCTTCGTGTTCTGATCGAAGCGGTAGCCCTCTTCCATGCCCAAATCGGAAATCTTGAAATATACGCCATAGGTGTAACTCTTTCCAGCTTCAAATTCCGTAATGAGCTTGCCGTTGTAACGCTCGTTCCAGTAGTCGCTGGAGGTAATGCCATAACCGCTGCTGTCATTGGCGTCCCACCGCTGATGATCGGTGTCAACGATAGGGTCAATGACACCGGTGCTGAAAAGCGGTTTATCTCCGGCATTAAAGTTGATAATGGCATCAAGTCGGATCTCTTCAACAGCCTGACCGGGGCGCAGCTCTGTTCCATATCTAATAAGACAGGTTTTGCCGTCATTCATTACATCGACCCAAGAGCCGAAAGGCAGGCTTGCTCCATTCAGCGTAACATTTTCATCTTTCAAATTGCTGTCAAAGGTGTAGCCGTCCTTTGCTTTAAGTTTTACGGAATATCTATATCTTCCGCCCTTCTCAAAAGTATTGAATCGAACATCACCGTCCGAATAATCGCTTTCATCGGAATACCAATAGCCAACGGTGTTCATGGTGTCACTGGCGTCCTTTTCACGTTTCTCCCAACGCTCGAAGAGAATATCATATTTGTCCTGATTGGCGCCTGTTCGCTTGGCAGATACCTGCGGGGCATTGCCCGGCTGATAATCGAGCTTCACGTTTTCGATATCGATCATGTTAATACTGCTTAAAGTTGCCGCAGGCGTCCAATGTGCTTTTAGAGTAATATTCCCAGTGATCTTGGTATCAAAGGTATACTTTGCATCATTTAGATACCACCCAGCAAAATCATAGCCGTTCCTCTTCGGTTCATTTGGCTCGATCGCAGAAGTATTCAATACCTTTTGCTCTGACACTGCACTTCCGCCGTCTGAATCAAATGTCACTGTGAACTCATCAAAAGACCATGGAAATACACCACAGTTCTCGATCGTACCTCCAGAAATGACAACGATCGCCGTATTGTTTTTGCCATATACTGCATTGCCGAGACCTCCCAAGTCTACCTTGCAGTCCTTAATTGTGCCGCCGATCATGGTGAAGCTGCCATTTTCGTATATGTTCACTGCACCGCCATTATTGCATGCAGAACAGTTTTCAATCGTTCCGCTGTTCATCACGAAGAAGCCGCCCTGCTTGACAAATACAGCACCGCCGTCGTCCTCCGCTCTGCAGTTGCTGATAGTACCATCGTTCATTGTAAATGTGCAGCCCATGCCTACATCCACAGCAGCGCCGTCATCACCTGCTTTGCAATCCTTAATAGTACCGCCGTTCATAACGAACTTGCCGTACTTGACCGGAGTTTCCGTTACACCAGTGTTGGATACATCCACTGCGCCTCCGTCTCCGTCGGCATCCGTGCAATTCACGATACTGCCGCTCTCTAGAGTAAGCGTTCCGCCCTTGACTTCAAATCCGCAGTTCTTGTTCTGCCCATCGATCTTGCCATTGGTGCCGCTGTCCTTTACTGTTAGGTTTCCGCTGCTGCGCACCCGAATTATATCCTCATCTGTCGAGCTGCAGCTCAGGGTATATCCGTTGAGATCAAGAGTAACAGTGCGCTCCACATCTAGTTCCCAGGTGGTCTCAATGTTTCCGCCCAACTTGATCTCTGCAAATTCCGTATTTTCCAATGCCGACTTCAGTTCCGTTTCATTACTGACTGTAGAATTTTCAGCAAATGTCAACATAGACATTTGTGGTGCTGCCAAACATAGGGTAAGGATAAAAGCGGTTATTCTCCCTTGCAGTGATCGTTTTTTCATAATATACATCTCCTTTTGATATTATATTTTTTCTCATGTTTGCTATTATTCTATAAGCACACCTCCATTACTTTGTATTTTCCCTAATGTGATATCCTTTATCACATTATAACAAATCTATGAATAAATTTGTGATTTATTTCATAATAGTCATATGCCAATTCTGAAATTATATATCGTGGGGGACTTCCTTTTTTGATAAATATGATATATAATTAACGTAATACCATATGACAGCGGGAGGGATCGTTAAAATGAAGTTTTGCGAACAGCTTGGTAATTATATAGAACAGCTTTCCTGCACGGCAAAGGAGCTTTGTGAGTTGTCAGGGATATCTCCCTCAACATTTAGCAGATACAGAAGCGGAGAGAGAATACCTGAGATAGACACTGTGGCGTTTGACGGGCTTTGCAACGCTCTTGAGGCTGTGGCAAGGGAAAAAGGCTATGGCGATATGACAAGGGAGAACATAAAAAGAGCCTTTCTTGACTGTGAAGATATCATACCTGCCGACAGAGAGTCTATGCGGCAAAATTTCAATACCCTTATCTCAGCCCTTGATATAAACATCAAGCGTATGTGCAAGGAGATAAATTATGATGTTTCCACCGTTTTCCGTATACGGAACGGTACTAGAAAGCCTGCCGACCCTGAACGCTTTGTCGCCGCAATAGCAGGCTTTACTGCAAGGGAGCTTAGAACTCCCACAGAGATATCAGCGGTCGCACAGCTTGTGGACTGTAATGAAAGTGATATAGAGGATGTGTCACAGCGTTATGAAGTGATATGCAAATGGCTGTTCAGCGATCATGCCAGACAGAGCAGAGAGATAAAAAGCGGTGGAATTGAAAAGTTTCTTGATAAGCTTGATGAGTTTGACCTGAACGAATACATAAAGGCGATACGTTTTGATGAAATGAAAGTACCTGCATTGCCTTTTCAGCTTCCTGTGTCAAAAAGTTATTTTGGCATTAAGGAAATGATGGAAAGCGAGCTTGATTTTCTGAAAGCCACAGTCTTGTCACGTTCTAATGAGCCTGTGATAATGTATAGTGATATGCCTATGAAGGAAATGGCTGATGATCCCGAATTTCCGAAGAAGTGGATGTTCGGTATGGCTCTGATGCTTAAAAAGGGTCTGCACCTTTGTCAGATACATAATCTTGACCGCTCCCTAGATGATATGATGCTTGGTCTTGAAAGCTGGATACCGATGTATATGACGGGGCAGATAGCGCCTTACTATTTGAAAAACGTACAGAATAATGCTTTTTTGCATTTGCTGAAGGTATCAGGTGCGGCGGCTCTTTCAGGGGAAGCCGTGGCAGGCTTTCACAGCGAGGGCAGATATTATCTGACCAAGTCCAAAAAGGAGCTTGGATATTATCGTAAACGTGCCAATGATCTGCTTTCAAACGCCTGCCCGCTTATGGAGATATACCGAAGTGACAGGGAAAAAGATTTCAGCGATTTTCTCACTGCCGACTCTCACAGACGTGGCAGGCGCAGGAGTATTTTATCTGCTCTGCCTGTTTATACTATGGATAATGACCTGCTCAATAGTATACTTGACAGAAACGGCATTGACGACCGCCGGGGCAGAGATATAAAAGCTTATGTCAGCGAGCGTAAAAAGCGAGTTGAGAGCATACTGGAAACCATGACCATAGAGGATGAGATATGCTGTCTTTCCCGAGAGGAATTTGAAACACGTCCCCATGCCCTTGACCTGTCGGGTGTATTCTGTGCCAGTGATGTTCTTTACAGCTATGATGATTATTCTGCACATTTAAAAAGCACAGAACGCTATGTACAGACACATGAAAACTATAGCCTTAAATATGCTAAGCGGCAGACCTTCTGCAATTTGCAAATACTGATCCATGAAGGTCAGTGGGCGATGATATCAAAGTGTAACGCGCCTGCTATACATTTTGTTATACGACACCCGAAGCTTCTCAGCGCCTTAGAAAATTTCATTCCGCCTGTTATAGAAGATCAATAAAATGCAGGATCATACTATCCCCTTGGTGTTCCTGACGAAAAAACGGACGTTTCCATCGGAAACGTCCGTTTTTATAGCCAAAAGAAATATATTTGGTTATTATTCTTCGTCCTTTGCGGCAAATCTGTTGAAGATAACTGCAAATATCGCAAAAATAACATATCCTGCGGCAATGACAGTGAGAATGTTCTTTGTCATTTCAACGCCTGTTGACGGATTTACTTTTGAGCTGTCAGCCTGCGATGAGGCCTCGTCAACTATCTGCTGTATCTTTTCTGTTGCCTGTGATTCTGTAAGCTCCTGCGAACTGTCGCCCTCGCTTACTGTAGTAACAGCCGCACCGACATTTTCAGGCTGTCTGGCTGCTGTTGTGGTGGTGCTTTCAGGCTGTGTGTTTTCGTCAGCCTTTGGCTCTGTGCTTGCTGTTGTAGTAGTTGTGGTCGTTGTATCGTCAGCAGGCTTTGGTTCTGCCGCTGTGACCTTTGTAACGGCTGATGTGTCAACTGCTTCCTTGACAGGTGTTACTTCCACGGAAGCTATCTGAAAATCTGCATTTGCCTTTAAGTAATAAAGCTGTACGAAAACCTCGTCACTTGTTCTTGAAGGGTCAAGATCTGAGTATATCCACTGTGTTTCCTCGCCACCTGTGAGCTTCGTGCTCTGTGCAGACCAGCTTCCGTCTACCAACGCACCGACTGCACCGCTTGCGTTGCCTGATGACTTTACGTTGACCTTTACATTGTAATGCTGTGAATAGTCTGTTATGTAGTCAGAAAGCTTGAAGCCGAACTGAAGGGAAGTTTCGCTGTTGAAGTCAGCGTCACCCTGCTTGTGTGTGAAAAGCGGTTCGGACTCAGGCTGTGCAGATGTTGCGGTTGTAGTGGTCTGAGTTTCGCTCTTTGCTGTTGTAGTCGTTGTGGTGGTTTCAGCAGGCGTTGTCGTAGTTGTTGTAACTTTCTCAGACTTAGCCGTAGTTGTGGTAGTCGCTTCGGACTTGGTCGTAGTCTTCGCTGTAGTCGTCGTTGTAGTTGTGGTCGACTTTGATGTAGTTGTAGTAGCTTCAGCCTTAGATGAAGCAGTCGTAGTGGTCGTTGCAGGAGTTGTTGTGATCTCCTCCCCTGCACTGACAGTGAGCGGTGAACCCTCTGTAGGTGCTGAGTATGAAACTGACTTGTATCCACCGTCAGCTTCCGCTACCATTGTTTCAACCTCTACCCAATAGTTTATCTTGCCTGTTACGCCGTCCTTTACCTTGAAAGTCGCAAGGGCAAGGTCTGTGCTGTCCTTTATGTTAGAGCCTGTAAGGTTTGCACCGACTATTTTTATAGTGCCTGATGAAGCAACATAGTTGGTTATAACAGAGAATTTGCTTCCCACATTGTATGTACTCTCGCTTTCCTCATCGGTCGGCACATATACTGTTACCTTTGACGGGTCATAATGCAGGTCTATAGTGAAGCCTGCAACGCCTGTTTTATCAGGCTCAAGGCTCGCTTTTACGTTTATGCTGTCGCCTGCCTGTGCAAAGTTCTTGTCGCTTGTGAGCTTTATCTCGTTTCCGCCTGATGCACTAGCCACTGTGGAAACAATGCTCGTGAGCATAAGAAACGCTGTTGCCACCGACAGCGCCATCTTGTTTATTTTCAGTTTTTTCATTTGATACCTCCGTTGCAAAATCGTGTTTTTCTGTCAGTATTTTGCTCTTGATTAATTTTGTTTACTATTGTTTTGTCTTTAATTTGTAATATTTCATTATAAAATATTACAAGTTCTGTTACCTTTGTCGTAATAGGATTATATCACAATATAAAGTAACACGTCAATAGTCAAAACAGCGAAAATAAGCATATTTTTTTGGATATATTTATAATGAGAGCAGTTGCGTCACAATATGTATGTACCGATCAACAGCAAAGCCACTAAATAGGCTGTAATAAATCTGTAACTTTTAAGTGAAAGCTGCATTTTACTAAATGTAAATTTTTTATGAACCAAAAAGACTGTTGACAAAGCCCTTAGAAATGTACTATAATGAGGGTGAAGTTTTGTACTTGATACAGAAAAATGTACAAACCAATGTGTGTAAAAATAAGGACTTATACATAGGCGTGCCTTGTTGCGGTATTGCCTATATCTTCTGAGGTGAACGAGTTGATAAAAAAGATGATTTCATATATCCTGTCATTTGCTATTGCAGCGTCAATGGCGGCTTCATGTTTGACGGCTTCAGCGGCAAATATGACGGGAAGCTGTACGGCAGACGTTCTGAACGTTCGCAGCGGTGCAGGCACAGGCTATTCTAAAACAGGCACAGTAAGCTATGGCGACAGCCTGACTATACTTTCCGAAACCACCGACTCAAGCGGTGCGAAATGGTATAAGATATCATGTGGCAGCGTGACGGGCTATGTTTCTGCTGCGTATGTTCAGCTAACATCAAGCGGTTCACAGGGCAGTTCTGACGCTGATTTTGAGAGCTATATGACAAAGCAGGGCTTTCCTGAAAGCTATAAGCCATATCTGCGAAAGCTCCATGAACAGCACCCAAAGTGGATATTTACCGCTCAGAAGCTTGGCGTGGATTGGAACACTGCGTTAAAGGAAGAATGTGTTGTGGGCAGAAACCTTGTCCACTCGTCGGCACTGGCTTCATGGAAGTCAATGGAAAAGGGTGCATATGATTTTAACGGCGGTTATTGGTATGGGCTTGACGGCTCATGGGTGGCGGCTTCAAAAGAGATAATAATGTATTATATGGATCCGAGAAATTTTCTCAACGATACATACATTTTCATGTTTGAAAATCAGTCATATGATCCCTCGTATCAGACGGAAAGCGGTGTAAAAACTATTCTTGCAGACACTTTTATGAGCGGAAGTTACAATTGTCCTGACACAAAGAAAAAGTATACATATTCGCAGACCTTTATGGACGCTGCAAAGAAATCGGGCGTTTCACCTTATCACCTTGCTTCGAGGTGCAGGAACGAGCAGGGCGTAAATGGTGCGCCGCAATCCCTTGGTACTGTGAAAGGCTATGAGAATTATTTCAACTTCTTTGACATTCAGGCTTATGCGACCTCCACCATGACAGCCGCAGAAATGGGCTGTAAGTATGCAAAAACTACTAATCCGACTTATCTTCTTCCTTGGACAAATCAATACAAGTCCATAGTGGGCGGCTCGATATTCTTAGGCACAGGCTACATAACAAAGGGTCAGGATACCCTTTATCTGCAAAAATTCGATATGGTAGACGGCGGAAACGGTCTTTATTACCACCAGTATATGACCTGCGTTTTCGGTCAGGCAAATGAAGCCATAAGCCTAAAAAACGCCTATTCTCAGGATATTTTGAACAGTGCAATGGAGTTCAAGATACCTGTTTACAACAATATGCCTGATAAACTTTGTCCAAAGCCTACAAGCAGTGGAGATAACAACAATTATCTTAAATCTCTCAGCGTTTCAGGCACGAGCATTTCACCAAAATTCGATAAGTTCACCACAAGCTATACTGCCAAAGTCAATGCGGAGGTTTCTTCTGTTACTGTTAATGCAAATCCGCTGGGCAAAAGTGCAAAGGTGTCTGGAAAGGGCAAGGTGAGCCTTAAAACGGGCGAGAATACCATCAAGGTCACCTGCACAGCGGCAAGCGGTGTAAAACGGACGTACACCATAAAAATAACAAGAAAAGCCGCTTCACAGACCCTGCAGCAGGGAGACGTGAATGGTGACAAGTATCTGACAGTTGTGGACGCTTTGCTCATGCTGCGTTACAATGCAGGCAAGACGCAGCTTGATTCCGCTCAGCTAAAGCGTGCGGATATGAACGGTGATGGAAAGGTCGATGTTATCGACGCTCTTACGCTGCTGAAAAAGATAAGTCAGAGTTAAAAATGCAAAAAAACAGGAGCGTTACCACCATGGTACGCTCCTGCATGAGGACTATTTCATCATCATTGAAATGCCGTCCATTACGTCACCGATAGCTCTGATAGCACGTCCTGTGCGGCTTTTGAGCATTTTCTTTTCGCTTGATGTCGCCTCTGTGACTGCATAAGCCACTGTTCCTGCGGCTATCGCCATTGAAACGCCTGTTATCATTGACTTCATCTTCATTGCTGTTTCCTCCTTTTTTCTTTGTAATATTATTTTTCGCAGAAAGATAACAGCTATGCCATGCAAATGAAGTCAAGAGGGCTGACGGTATTTTCCCGTGAATGTTAGTATTTTGTGATGTTGTGAAAGATATTTCAGTTGATACGCAGTGCTATTGTTTAAAATGTGATTAAAATTTTCGCATTTTATATGTAAATGTAAAAGAGATATGTTCATATCTCAAACGTTTAGTATAAATATTATTCATAGATATATAATAAATATGTATTTGCATTAACATCAAAATAGTGGTATAATAAATGGGTATAAAAAATAAAGGATCTTGGTATGCTCTGAGATCTGATAGTAAGGAGTAATATTAAATGGGTATGACAATGACTCAGAAAATTCTGGCAGCCCACGCAGGTCTTGACGAAGTCAAGGCAGGTCAGCTTATAATGGCGAACCTTGACCTGGTTCTCGGCAACGACGTTACGTCACCTGTGGCTATAAACGAGTTCAATAAAGCGGGCTTCACAGATGTTTTCGATAAGAATAAGGTCACAATGGTCATGGATCACTTTGCACCTAACAAGGATATCAAATCCGCTACACAGTGCAAGACCTGCCGTGATTTTGCTTCAAAGTATGACATAAAGAATTATTTCGACGTTGGCGATATGGGCATTGAACACGCTCTGCTTCCTGAAAAAGGACTTGTCGCTCCAGGCGACTGCGTTATCGGTGCTGACTCACATACTTGTACATATGGCGCACTTGGCGCATTTTCAACAGGTATCGGTTCAACAGATATGTGCGCAGGCATGGCAAAGGGAAAGACTTGGTTCAAAGTCCCTGCCGCTATCAAGTTCAATTTCGTAGGCAAGCTTCCAAAGTATAGTGCCGCTAAGGACGTTATACTTCATATAATCGGCATGATAGGCGTTGACGGCGCACTTTACAAGTCTATGGAATTTTCAGGCGAGGGTCTGAAAAACCTTTCCATGGAGGACAGGCTTTGCATGGCTAACATGGCTATCGAAGCAGGTGCAAAGAACGGCATATTTGCAGTTGACGATGTTACACTTGATTACATCAAGGATAAGGTAGACAGAGAGTATAAGATATACAAGGCTGACGATGACGCTGAGTATGAGGCTGAATACACTATTGACCTCAGCCAGATAAAGCCTACAGTCGCTTTCCCGCATCTGCCTGAGAACGCAAGAACATTTGACGATATCCCGGAGGTCAAGATAGATCAGGTGGTCATCGGTTCATGTACGAACGGCAGGATAGAGGATCTGAGATGTGCCGCTGAGATACTTGAAGGCAAAAAGGTGGCAAAGAACGTTAGATGTATCGTTATCCCTGCCACACAGAAGGTGTATATGCAGGCCATGAAAGAGGGTCTGCTGGAGATATTCATAAATGCAGGCTGTGCGGTTTCTACACCTACCTGCGGTCCATGTCTTGGCGGACATATGGGTATTCTTGCAAAGGGCGAAAGAGCCGTTGCAACAACAAACAGAAATTTCGTGGGACGTATGGGTCACCCAGAATCAGAGGTTTATCTGGCTTCACCTTACGTTGCTGCCGCTTCAGCTGTGACAGGCAAGATCTCACAGCCGTCGGAAGTTATGTGATATTCGGGGAGAAAATCAGCTGACAGATCTTGCGTTGGGGGAATAATTGATATGCGGCATGACCGCATATATGACTTGGGAGCGAGAACAGATGAAAAATTATCTTAGGGAAATATTCTCCGATATACTTCTTAGTATTGTTACAAAGAAGTACGGAACTTCACTAAATGACTATCAGCGTGAGGAGAAGGCTGACGAGATCATTCAGGAACTCCATGACAAAAATACATTTACCGTGGAAATGACGCAGGCTCTTATTGACAAGAAGGGCTTCAATACCTTTTATACCTCCAATATCGGGGGTACACCTGTGTATGCTCTCGTTAAAGAGGGAATGTTCCACAAGGTAAAGATCTGCTATTTTATTACAAGAAACAAGGATACTATAGACGGCCCGTATCTTGAAAAGATATATGAAGAGCTTAGAAAACAGGCGATAGGAGAAAATATATTCCATTCGTCAGAGTTCAAGCAGGGCTGATAAAGTTTGACGAAAGGGGTTTTCATAATGAAAGCTTGCGGAAAAGTACATAAATACGGGGATAACGTAGACACAGACGTTATTATCCCTGCAAGATACCTCAACACACCTGATATGCAGGAGCTTGCACAGCACTGCATGGAGGATATTGACGTTGACTTTGCAAAGAACGTTCAGAAGGGCGATATAATGGTAGCAAAGAGCAATTTCGGCTGTGGTTCATCAAGAGAGCATGCGCCTGCTGCTATCAAGGCAAGCGGAATATCCTGCGTTATAGCAAAGACATTCGCAAGAATATTCTACAGAAACGCTATAAATATCGGACTTCCTATCATCGAGTGCGAGGAAGCTGCTGAGAAGATAGATAACGGTGACGAGGTGGAGATAGATTTCGACAGCGGCGTTATCACAAACAAGACCAAGAATGAGACTTATCAGGGTCAGTCATTCCCTGAGTTTCTTATCAATATCATCAACAGCAATGGTCTTCTTAACTCACTTAAATAAGATATTTTGAAGCTTTAAGGGGGATCTCTCAAAAGGGGTCGCCCTTGAACTGTTTCTATGAAGGGGTGAAGCTATGAAAGCTAAAAAGCTATTTGCGGCACTTGCAGCAGGGGTAATGCTGGTGTGCAGCGCAGGCTGCTCGAAAAAAGAGGAGAGCAGTAATAAATTTGAATACAGCAGCAAGGATTTTCTGCCTTTTATGGTAATGGTGGACGGCAGCAAGATAGACCTGACCCTAAGCTCTGCAGAGATAAACAGAAAGCTTGGCGGCAGTTTTGCAAGGGGAACTGCTTCAAACAGCAGTATAGTGCTTGTGGAAAAGGACGAAAAGACCGATAAAAAAGGCGTTACAACAAAGACCTTTGCCTGCAATAAGCCTGAGATAAATGGTGCTGGATTTTCCACTTTCAACGGACTTTGGGCGAATATAGACGAAGCAAGCATAGACAGCACTGTTTCACCCAACAGCATAAAGATCAAAGGCTCTGACGGTTTGTCTTACTACTGGTCATACTATATGGACGGCGAGGAGATAGACTATAGTCAGGTGAACTTTGACGGCACTGATACGGCGGACAGTTATATGCAGTATCAGCTCAAAGGCATGGCTGCTGACGATTATTGCAAAAAGAAGCTTATTGACGGCGAGTGTTCGGTCTATACAGGCATTTTGTTCATGACAGCCGAAAAGCAGAGCTATTCCTGCGAGATAAGCGTTTCGACTTTAAATTCTGAGGAGGAAAAATAACATGGAAAAGAAAATAACAGTTATAAAGGGCGACGGGATAGGCCCTGAAATAGTAACAGAAGCACAGAAGGTCCTCGACAAGGTTGCTGAAAAGTTCGGTCATAAGTTTGTTTATACTGATATCCTTATGGGCGGCTGTTCTATAGATAAATATGGCGTTCCGCTTACAGACGAGGCTGTCGAGATAGCAAAGAACTCAGACGCAGTTCTGCTTGGCTCTATCGGCGGAAATACTTCCACTTCACCATGGTATAAGCTTGCCCCGAACCTCAGACCTGAAGCCGGACTTTTGAAAATAAGAAAAGAGCTTGGTCTGTTCGCCAACCTGCGTCCTGCAAATCTTTATCCTGAACTTAGAGAAGCTTGCCCTCTTAAGGACGATATAATCGGCGACGGCTTCGACATGATGATAATGAGAGAGCTTACAGGCGGTCTGTATTTTGGTGCAAGAAAGACAGAGAATGTTGACGGCGTTGAAACTGCCGTTGATACTCTTACATATAACGAGAACGAGATAAGAAGAATTGCTATCCGTGGCTTTGACATCGCCATGAAGAGAAGAAAGAAAGTTACAAGCGTTGATAAGGCTAACGTTCTCGATTCTTCAAGACTTTGGAGAAAGGTAGTAAACGAGGTAGCTAAGGATTATCCAGAAGTCGAGCTTGAGCATATGCTCGTTGACAACTGCGCAATGCAGCTTGTAAGAGATCCTAAGCAGTTTGACGTTATCCTTACAGAGAATATGTTCGGTGATATCCTTTCAGACGAAGCCGCTATGATATCAGGCTCACTTGGTATGCTGGCTTCCGCTTCACTGAATGACACAAAGTTCGGTATGTATGAGCCTAGCCACGGCTCTGCACCTGATATCGCAGGACAGGATAAGGCTAACCCTATCGCAACTATCCTTTCAGCTTCAATGCTTCTGAGATTTTCTTTCGATATGGATAAGGAAGCAGACGCTATCGACAATGCTGTCAAGAAAGTCCTTGAAGCAGGCTACAGAACAGGCGATATCATGTCAGAGGGCATGAAGCTCGTTGGCTGTAAGGAAATGGGCAGTCTTGTTGCAGATATGATATAACAGCACGATACCAGTTTTCAGACGGTGATAATAAATGTATTATTATATTTTCGGAATAACAGACAAGGGAAATTACCGTGAACAGAATGAGGACTGCATTTTAATAGACCACGAGGTCATCAACAGCGGCAGCTATGAATCAACTGTCGCTGCTCCTTTTATTGCAGCCGTTTGCGACGGCGTTGGTGGAGAAAATGCAGGAGAGGTTGCCTCGGAGCTTTGTTTAAGGCATCTTTCCATTCTTGAATATAATTCAGGGGTGGATATGAAAAGAACGCTTATTGATGTTCACAACAAAATAAAAAAGCAGGGCGTAAGGGCTGAAAACGCTGCAAATATGCAGACCACCCTGTGTTGCCTTGCAGTGGACGAGGAAAGCAGAGCGATGTGCATAAACGTTGGCGACAGCAGAATGTACCGCTATGTGAACGGCACTATCAGACAGATATCCGTTGACCAATCCTATGCACGATATATGTATGAGCATGGCAGGATAGAAGATGTGTCAGAGCTTGAGCCACAGTATCAGAATGCCATAATATCTTCTATCGGCAGCACTCTCAATGAACCTGATGTGGCACAAACACCATTGGTGGCTGATTTTGGCAAAGAACCTGACGATATGATAATCATAGTGTCAGACGGCGTGTCGGATTACGTTTCTGAGGAAGAAATGGTGGTGGGGCTTGGTCTTGACCTTTCTGTTTCTGAAAAGCTTGGCGCTATAATGGAGCTTGCCCTCACAAACGGCGGAACTGACAATGTTTCCGTTGTGGGCATAAAGCCTTATCTTGACGATCATGAGCTTAAAACGCTCACAGCAAAAAAGGCTGTGGAAAAGACAGTGAGCGTGCAGGATATGCTTGAAAGTCAGAAGCCTGAAAATGCGGAGGATGTAGAGGAAAAGAAGCCTGACGAGCAGGCAAAGCTTTTCTCTGATACGGTGGACGAGCTTATGAGCCAAATGAATGAAAGTATTGACTTTTTAAAGCAGATATAGTATAATCATATATTGATATATTTTTATGATCTTAGATGTATTTTGTAATTTGGAGGAAATAAAAAATGTTGAAAGAGTTACGTGGCTCAGACGTTATAATTGAATGTTTGCTGGAGCAGGGCGTCGATACAGTGTTCGGCTATCCGGGCGGAGCAGTTCTAAACATATATGACTCGCTGTATAAATATTCTGATAAGATACACCATGTTATCACCGCCCATGAGCAGGCTGCCTGCCATGCGGCTGACGGATATTCAAGAACAACAGGCAGAACGGGCGTTGTTATCGCAACTTCAGGTCCAGGTGCTACGAACCTTGTAACAGGTATCGCCACAGCTTATATGGATTCTATCCCTATGGTGGCTATCACAGGAAACGTAACAAGAGATCTGCTTGGCCTTGACTCTTTTCAGGAGGTAGATATCTGCGGGATAACAATGCCTATCACAAAGCATAACTACATTGTGAAAGACCCTGCGGAGCTTGCTGACACTATCAGAGAAGCTTTCTATATTGCAAACGAGGGCAGAAAGGGTCCTGTTCTTATAGATATACCAAAGGATATCACAGGCGCACTTATGGTCTATGAGAAGAAAGATCCTAAGAAGGTAGTAAATCACAATCCTGAGGGCATAAACGAGGAGATAGCTGCTGCGGCAGAGCTTATAAAGAATGCTGAGAAGCCTTTTATCTACGCAGGCGGCGGAGTTGTTTCTGCTGACGCAACAGAAGAAATGGCTGAGTTCGTAAGAAAAGTGGACGCCCCTGTGTCATTGTCACTTATGGGTCAGTGTGCACTTGACAATACTAAGGACTGCTATATCGGTATGCTTGGTATGCACGGCACAAAGACAGCCGCTATGACGCTCAGCGAATGTGACCTTATGATAGTTCTTGGCTCGAGATTTTCCGACAGAGTTCTTTGCAACGCTAAGACATTTGCAAAGGATAAGAAGATCATACATATTGATATAGACCCTGCCGAGATAGGCAAGAATATCGACGTTTACAGCCATGTTACTGGGGACGTTAAGTATATCCTTGCAAAGCTTTGCGAGCTGCTTCCTGATATGAAGCACGAGGCTTGGATGAATACTGTTATGGATTGGAAAAAGCAGTATGCACTGAGAATGGTGCCTATCGAGAGCGAGGACGAGGTGCTTCCGCAGGACGTTATCGAGGAGCTTGACAGACTTACAGACGGCAAGGCTATCATCGCCACAGAAGTCGGTCAGCATCAGATGTGGGCTGCACAGTATTATAACTTCAAGTGTCCAAGAAGCTTTGCTTCAAGCGGTGGACTTGGTACAATGGGCTACGGCTTTGGCGCAGGAATGGGCGCAAAGGTGGGCAACCCTGACAGAACAGTAGTAAACATCGCAGGCGACGGAAGCTTCTTCATGAACTGCAACGAGCTTTCTTCACTTGCAAAGCATAAGATACCGCTTGTTGAGCTCGTTTTCGAGAATGACGTTCTCGGAATGGTAAGACAGTGGCAAAGACTTTTCTACGGCAAGAGATTTTCTCAGACGAATATCGAAAGAGGAACAGACCTTATGAAGCTTGCCGACGCATTTGGCGTTGAGGGCATAAGGATAACAAAGAAATCCGAGATAAAGCCAATGCTTGAAAAGGCGCTCAAATGCGGAAAGCCTTGCCTTGTGGACGTTATCATCAACAAGGATATAAACGTTCTTCCAATGGTACCTGCCGGCGCAGACGTTTCACAGCCGATAATGAATATCGAACTTGATTAAGAAATCGAAATATAGGGGGTAATAAAATGGTAAAATATCCAAATGCCGCAAGCGGTATCAAAAAGGTGTTTCTGGCAAAGATCATAGGTGTGATAGGAGTTCCGCTTGCTTTTATACCGGGGATAGGCGCACTTCTTTTGATGACTTGTACCGTAGCCGCAACTATTTTCAATGTATGGGGAATACTTGAAGCTTCAAAAGACCATAATGGTTATCAGACAGCTCTTGTTTTCACAGTGGCTGATCTTATCTTTTCAATAGTTGACACATTTATTGACAATAATGCGATATCAAGTGTTCTGAGTTTTGCTGGCAATGTAATGAACATAGCGGTGCTTTATTATATCTGCAAATCAACAGGCGACCTGCTCAGGGACGTGAAGAACTACGGCCTTGCAAACAAGGGCGACCATGTGTGGAATGTAAACAAGACCTGCCTTATTGTCATGGCAGTGTGCCTTGTTGTTGCGTTTATCCCGATACTGAACATTCTCGCCGCATTTACAACATTGGTGGTGCTTGTTGTAACTATCTATGCGTCTGTGGTATATCTGATCTATCTCTATCAGAGCGGACAGTATCTCAGCCTTAACACTAATTTCTAAGCGATTTGAGAGCTGTACGGCAAAGGCTGTACAGCTCGTTTTTGTAAGGAGAAACTAATGAAATTCACAAAAAAATTCAAAGAAAATGCAGCCCTTGTGGTTCTTGGCGTAGTGCTTTTTTGGGGATTGACCAACTATGATAAGTTTTTTAGACTTCTGGGCGTAATGATCGGGGTCTTGAAGCCTGTTATATTTGGCTGTATAATCGCATTTATCCTGAATGTGCCAATGTCAGGCATTGAAAAGAGGCTTTTTAAGAAGCCTAAAAAAGAGAAATATGCCAAAACTGTGGAAACGCTGAAAAGGCCATGTTCGATAGTGCTGACCTTTCTGCTTTGCCTAGGCGTTGTGGCACTTGTTTGCTGGCTTATTATCCCTGCACTCATAAAGACTTTCTCTCAGCTTTCAGACGATATCCCTGTGCTTATTTCAAATATTTCCAACAAGCTCAACAATTCCCCTGAGATAGCAGGGTGGCTTGACAGAATGAATATAAGCACTGCTGATATTATCGATAAGGTTACAAGCTGGCTTAAAGACGGCGTTGTGATCTTGAACACACTCAGTTCAACAGTAAGCTTTGTGACAGATCTTTTCTCAGGTCTTGTGAACTTCTTCTTGGGCATTTGCTTTGCGGTCTATATGCTTGCCGCAAAAGAGCGGCTCAAAGACCTGTGCAAGCGCATAAGCTGTGCTTTTCTCAGCAATCGTATCACCGACCGCATAAGCCGTATATGCCGTCGCTCTATCGACACTTTTGCGAACTTTCTTGTGGGTCAGACCACGGAAGCCCTTATCCTCGGCTCACTTTGCGGTATTGGTATGGCTATCTTCCGCTTCCCGAATGCAGTGCTTATTGCCATACTCGTTGCCTGCACGGCACTTATCCCTATAGTGGGAGCTTTTCTTGGCTATGTGGTGGGCTTCTTGCTTATATGCGTGACGGATTTCAAGCAGGCTGTGCTGTTTTTGTTGTTCATGTTCATTATTCAGGCTATTGAGGGCAATCTTATCTATCCAAAGGTGGTAGGAAACTCGGTTGGTCTGCCGTCACTATGGACACTTTTCGCTATCACCATAGGCGGAAACCTCTTTGGCATATTCGGAATGTTCATCGCTGTTCCTGTGTTCTCTGTTATATACTGCACTTTTGGAGAGGTAGTCAACTACAGAAATGAAAAGAGAGCTGTCAAGGTGGAGGACATATCATAATAAAATAATCCGTACAAAAAAGGCTGCACAATTTCGTGCAAACTTGAGCTTATTGACAACGTCCTAAATAAGTGGGACGTCGAGGGCGCCGTCCCCTACAATTTATGTAAATACGCTGTTCATATGTAAGGGGCGACCCCAGATTGCCCCTTTATTATAGTTTTTCGACACACAAAAAAAGGCTGCACAGTTTCGTGCAGCCTTTCGCTATTTATGCTATTTTGTTATTTTATATAGCTTACATGAAGCAGTTCATGCTCTCTGCCCTTGAGGATACCCTCGTAAAGCTTATCCATAAGCGGATTTTCTTCTGAACGTTTCAAAGTGCAAAGCTTGTCAGCATTGTAAAGATTAACACTGCGCTCTTTCTTCTCGTCGATAGTAGCCTTTGGCTGACCTGCGCCGCCTATACAGCCGTTTGGACAAGCCATAACTTCGATAAGGTCGAAATGCTCGCCAGCTTTCATTCTGTTCATTATGACTTCAACATTGCGAAGTCCGTTTACAACGCAGACCTTGATAGCCTTGTCGCCAAGAGGTACTTCAAGCTCCTTTATGCCCTCGAAGCCTCTTACGCCCTCGAATGCAAGATTTCTCAGGGAAGCGAGTGACTTGTCTGTGGAAACACGTCTTATAACTGCTTCTGTTACACCGCCTGTTACACCGAAGATAACACCTGCGCCTGTCATAGTGCCGAACGGCATATCAACAGCTTCCGGTTCTATCTCGTTGAACACGATACCGGCTTCTTTTATCATCATGATAAGCTCTTGCGTTGTGATGACAAAATCAACCAGTGGTTTGCCGTTCTCGTCCTTGAACTCATCTCTTGCGGCTTCTCCCTTTTTAGCAGTGCAAGGCATAACAGCAACAGAAAGTATCTTCTTGCCCTCGCCCTTGAACTTCTCGTTTATTACGGAAGCAAACATCTGCATTGGTGAGCGGCAAGTGGAAATGTTAGGCAGTATCTCAGGATACTCGTTCTCAGCATATTTTATCCATGCAGGACAGCATGATGTGAACAGCGGGAGCTTTCCGCCGTTTGCAAGCCTGTCTGCAAACTCCTTTGACTCCTCCATAACAGTGAGGTCTGCGGCTGTAGATGTGTCGAAAATGTAGTTGAAGCCTATTCTTCTAAGTGCTGCAACTATCTTGCCCATAACGTTCTCACCGTTGTAGCCGAACTCTTTTGCCACTGCAACTCTTACAGCCGGAGCTACCTGAGCCACTGCAATAGTGTCCTCCTGATTAAGCTCTTTCCAAAGCCTGTGGCTGTCGTTCTTTATGATTATAGCGCCTGTTGGACAGACTGCCGCACACTGACCGCAGCCAACGCAGTTTGAATCGCCTATAGGCTTGTCAAATGAGCAGGCTACCTTCATTTTTGAACCTCTGAATGCAAAATCTATTGCACCAACGTTCTGTACTTCGTTGCACACTCTTACACAGTCACCGCAGAGGATACACTTGTTGGCGTCCCTGGTGATAGATACAGAAGAATCATCGATACAAGGCTTGGACTTTGGATTGTCAAAACGTACCCTGTGGATATCAAATCTTGCGGCAAGCTCCTGCAATTTGCACTTGCCGTTTTTATCACAGGTCGTACATTCGCCGCAGTGATTTGAAAGAAGAAGTTCCAATATCATCTTGCGGTATTTTCTAAGCCTTGGTGTGTTTGTGTATATCTCCATACCGTTTCTAGGAGGAGTTGAGCAAGCGGCTTCCATGCCACCCCACTTGTTTTCCACCATGCACATTCTGCAAGCACCATATACTGAAAGCTCAGAATAGTAACAGAATGTAGGAAGCTCGATGCCTGCCTTTCTGATAAGCTCAAGCAGATTTTTTTCACCGTTTATAGCAACGGGGATATTGTCGATTATCATAAACTCTTTATTCATAGCTAAAATTAAACCTCCTTGACAGCTTTGAAATGGCAGTTGGAAATACAAGCTCCGCACTTTATGCACTTAGAGGTGTCGATCTTGAACGGCTTTTTGATCTCACCGCTGATCGCACCCACAGGACAGACTCTTGAACACTTTGAACAGCCCTTGCATATCTCAGGGTCGATCTGATATGTCACAAGCTTCTTGCAGTTGCCTGATGGACACTTCTTATCTCTTATGTGAGCTTCATATTCCTCACGGAAGTTCTTTATTGTAGATACAACAGGGAATGCAGCCGTCTTTCCAAGACCGCAGAGAGCAGTTGAGGAGATAGTGTCGGCAAGCTCAAGAAGCAGTTCGATATCCCCCTCCTGACCGTTACCATTTACGATACGCTCAAGTATCTCAAGCATTCTCTTTGTACCCTCACGGCACGGAACGCACTTTCCGCAGGACTCGTTCTGGGTGAAATTCATGAAAAATCTTGCAACTTCTACCATACAGGACTTATCGTCCATAACAACAAGTCCGCCTGAGCCGATCATAGCACCGACTTTTTTCAGCGAGTCAAAGTCAAGCTGGATATCGAGGTTAGGCGTAACAAGACAGCCGCCTGACGGACCGCCTATCTGAACAGCCTTGAACTTTCCGTCACCTCTCATGCCGCCGCCGATATCGAATATTACCTTTCTGAGAGAAGTTCCCATTGGCACTTCAATAAGACCGGTGTTCGAGATGTTTCCCGTAAGAGCGAAAGCCTTTGTTCCAGGGGAGTTCTCAGGGCCTATGCTCCTGAACCATTTTGCACCGTTGTTTATGATAACAGGCACGTTGGCAAGCGTTTCAACGTTGTTGAGAACTGTAGGCTCGTTGAAAAGACCATGTTCAACAGTTCTTGGCGGCTTAACTCTAGGCATACCACGCTTGCCTTCGATAGAAGCCGTCAGGGCAGAGCCTTCGCCGCATACAAATGCGCCTGCACCACGGTTTATATGTATTCTGAATGAGTAATCTGTGCCGAGTATATTGTCACCAAGCAGACCAAACTGCTCAGCCTGTGCGATAGCACCTTTAAGACGTGATACTGCAAGCGGATATTCCGCACGAACGTAGATATATCCCTCTTTTGCGCCTGTTGCGATACCGGCTATCATCATGCCTTCAAGAAGTCTGTGCGGGTCGCCTTCCATGATAGAACGATCCATAAATGCGCCAGGGTCGCCCTCGTCACCATTGCAGACTATGTATTTTGTAGGGCTTTTCTGCTTTGCAACGCTTGTCCACTTTCTGCCAAGAGGGAATCCTCCGCCTCCACGTCCACGAAGATTAGATTCTGTCATTTCGTTGAGGATATCCTCAGGTGACATATCGAGAAGTGCCTTTTCAAAGGCTCTGTAGCCGCCTATAGCAAGATATTCCTTTATGGAAGTAGCGTCAATGTGACCGCAGTGTTCAAGGACGATACGCTGCTGCATCTTATAGAATGGTATTTCTGACTGCTGGCGATATATTTCGCCGTTTTTCTTGTAGCACAGTCTTTCAACGCACTCGCCATTGCAGATAGTCTTGTCAACTATCTCGTCAACATCGTCAAGCTTTACCTTAGTGTAAAGCCAACCCTCCGGCTCTATTCTAACAAGTGGACCCATTTCGCAGAAGCCGTGACAGCCGCTTCTTTTTACGCCGATAGCGCCATCGTGGATATCATCATCATGTGGCTCGTCAGCAAGTGCTACCACACACTCCAATCCCTTTGCGGAGATAGTTTCTATAAGCTTCTGGTATATGTTCAGCGAACCGCCTGCAACACAGCCTGTACCTGCGCAAACAAGCACTTTTCTAGCCTGCTTGTCAACAAGCTTACCATACTGTTCACGAGCGTTGTCAAGATCGTATTTCGTTTTCAGCAGCATATTATTCAGCCTCCTTTTCTCTCAGTTCCTTAAGCAGAGCCGCAGCCTTGTCAGGATTCATCTCAGGGTGAACAACATCGTTCACAGTGAGAACAGGGGCAAGTCCACAAGCACCAAGACATGAAACAGTTTCCACTGTGAACATCAGATCGTCAGTGGTGGTTTTCTTCTCGCTAAGACCAAGCTCTCCTCTGAGATATTCGAGAATAGGTATAGATTTTCTTACATGACAGGCAGTGCCGTCACAACATTTGATAACGTATTTGCCCTTTGGCTCGAGAGAAAAATTCTCATAAAAGGTCGCAACGCTGTATATTCTTGCTTCGCCTGTGCCAAGCTTTTTTGCAAGATATGGAAATATTTCCTTTGGAAGATAGTGATATATCTCCTGAATATCCTGCAATATGGCTATGACCGCTGTTTTTTCATGATTTTCAAGAATTTTGTCGATCGGTGAATAATCAAATTCTTTTGTCATAAAATTTCCTCCATATAATTAAAGTTAAATTTGATTACAAAGTCAATAATCAAGACATACTGTCAACTATAATTATATACTATATGACACAAAATGAATAATGTTTTTATTTACATGGGCTATATATAATTAGAATAAGTATTGACTAACTTGTAGAAATACACATAAACGAAAACGTTTATATAGTTATAATGCATAAAAAATCGAGCCATTTCTCAATGACTCGACCTGCTGATATTATTTGATAAACTGAATTAATTATAAAAAATCATAGACGTTTGTTTCATTAGATATACCTAACATTTCGTATATTATGTTAAGCCTTGCGAATACTTATCTCTCCTGAGGAAATATATTCTTCTCTGCAGTCCTCATATCTGACGTGCAGGCGGCAGTCCTCATCAGCCCCAAGCATTGTGGCAGGAGTTTTTTCGCTTCCTCTTATGACGTTTATCTTCTCGCCTACCCACAGCAAGCGTTTTCTGTATTCCGGGTAAAAGCTGTTTTCTTCAAAGCTGTCATAAAGACGCATGAAATTGTTTATTATCTCTGCGGCTATCCTGTTTCGCATATCGCTTTTTCTTTCGTGGAATATCGGTCCTGCGATATCTCTTATTGCCTCAGGAAAACCGCCTTCCGGCTCGTAGGTGTTCACACCGATACCAAGCACAGCGTAGTCAAGTCCGCCGCTTTCCATGCTGAAAGAAGCCTCCGTGAGTATTCCGCATATCTTCCTGCCGTTTATGTAAATGTCGTTCACCCATTTTATGTCAGGCTTCTGATCGCTGACCTTTTCCACAGCAAGGGCAACTGAAACTGCAGCAGCAGTGGTTATCTTAACAGCGTCAGCCGCAGCCATGTCAGGGCGGAGAAGAATGCTCATGTAAAGTCCCGAATCAGATGGCGAGAAGAAAGAACGTCCAAGCCTTCCACGCCCCTGCGTCTGCATACCTGCAATGACTATCCTGCCCTCGGGCACACCCTGATTTGCATAGTCTTTGAGTACCAGATTAGTGGAGCTTACTTCCTTGTATACCTCTATTTCAAGCCCCTGACGGTCAGGGTCAAGATATTTTTTTATGCCTGCAAGGGAAAGTATATCGGTGTTTTCATCAAGGGAATAGCCCTTGTTCGTCACCGCAGAGATAGGGTAGCCGTTTTCCTGCAAAGCTTTCACAGCTTTCCAAACAGCCCCTCGGGTGCAGCCCAGCGTGTCAGCAAGCTGTTCGCCTGAAAGATATTTGCCCTTGTTATCGTCGAGAAGTTCCAGCACTTTGTCTTTTATTGCCATAAAAATGCCTCCTTAATGAGATAATTATAGCACAAAAGGTCAAAGTGTTCAACCCTCACCCTAAAAAATCCCTAGCCTACTCCACATTAAGAAACCATTAAGAAAAAATTGTGCAAAATGACGGATAATAATATTTGCATTTTGCACAGCTATGTTGTATAATATAATAGTATATGTATGAATTGAAACAGAAAAGGACGATGACAATGTTTTATAACCTTTTGGCTAAGACTGATAATACCACCTTGGTGCTGCTTGTACCAATGCTGTGCAGTTTTCTTATTGCTTTTTTCAGCCTGAAATTCTTCAAACGCATTTTGCCTAAAGATCAGGGCAGAGCGTTTGCTGTGAACGGTGCTCTTTCTGAGGGCAAGCCTCGTGGTGCAGGAATTATCTTCGTGACTTCCTTTACCCTTTGCACAGCGCTTTTTTATCCTCTCGATATTGAGAATATAATCTATCTCGTGCTTGTGTATGCTGCCATGCTCAGCGGATATTTTGATGATGCTGCTGAAACTCCTTGGGGCAACCTGAAAAAGGGTCTTATCGACCTTGTTATATCTCTTGGCATTGCGTTTACATACTATTTTTATAACGGCTCGCAGGTGAAGCTTTATATCACAGATTCCACTTTCACTATCCCTGCACCGCTGTTCATCATCCTTGCAGGCGTCCTCGTTTGGACGGCTATAAACGTTACAAACTGTACAGACGGCGTTGACGGGCTATGCGGTTCATTGGTCATGACAGTTCTTCTGCCACTTGCATTTATGGTTACAAAGAGTGGTGCGGCTGATATGCTCCTTCCTATGATAATGTTTGTGACGCTTGCGGCTTATCTGTGGTTCAACTGCTCGCCTAGCCAGATGCTCATGGGTGACGCAGGCTCGAGAGCGCTGGGCGTTTTCCTTGCGGTGATGTTTTTGAAAACTGCCGCACCGTTCGCATTTATCCCTATGGCTATAGTTATCATACTTGACGGCGGACTTGGACTTCTCAAGCTTTCTTTCAGACGTTTCCTGAAAATAAAGAATTTTATGGAGGGCATAAGAACTCCTCTTCACGACCATGCAAGAAAGAACAAGGGCTGGTCTGATACTCAGGTAGTAATAAGATTTACAATTTTGCAGATAATAGTAAATCTGTGCTTTATTGCATTCGTGCTGTAAAAAATATGTGTGGGACAAAAACGGTCTGACCTTTTAATGGACAGGCTGAAAATTCGGAGATGATGAAAATAAAAAAGAACCTGAATTATGTTCTTAATATATTCTTTATTGTGGTCATAGGCTGGCTGACAGTCAGGCTGCTTTTCAGAGGAGAAGAATTTTCCGACATAGTGGCGGATCTTCACCTTGCAAAGAAAAGCTGGCTTGCAGTGGGTGCTGTGTGCGTGTTCTGCTATGTGGCAGGGGAGTCGGTCATAATAAAGTATATGCTGAGGCTTTTTGAAGTAAAAACTCCTTTCAGGCGTTGTTTGAAATATTCGTTTATAGGCTTTTTCTTTAGCTGTATAACGCCGTCTGCTTCCGGCGGACAGCCTGCGCAGATGTATTACATGAAGAAAGACGGCATAAAGATAGGCTTTTCCACCTTGATAATGCTTATCATCACCATAGCTTTCAAGGCTGTGCAGGTGCTTCTTGCAGTGGCGTTCCTGCTTTTCAACTTTGGCTTTATAAAGCTTCATGTGGGACGGCTTTGGTGGCTTCTGCTTATCGGCTTTATACTGAATATCGCCTATATCGCAGGGCTTGTGTTTATTTTCTATAAGCCTTTGTGGGCGAGAAAAATGGGCATAAAGCTTATAAATCTTCTGACACGCATAAGGATACTCAAAGAAAAGAACAACGAAAAATACATAAACAAAATAAAGCGTATCTGTGACAATTACATGATCGGTTCGGAATATATAAAGAGCAATGTGCATACTGTGATAAATATTTTTCTTATCACACTGGTGCAGAGACTGTTCCTGCTGGCTGTCACATGGATAGTGTATAAGTCCTACGGCCTTAGCGGAACAGGTTTTTGGAATATTATCGCACTTCAGACTATGATAGGCGTTGCAGTTGAAATGCTGCCATTGCCTGGTGCGGCAGGCGTAACAGAGGGCTGCTTCACATATATGTTCATGAGCATTTTCACCGCAGAGCTTGTAAAGCCTGCAATGCTGCTGAGCCGTGGACTCAGCTTCTATTTACTGCTGATAATGAGCGCATTGGTAACGTTCGTGGCTCACTTTATCGTTATGAGGAATGATAAGAAGAATGGTCTTGAGGGGTCGCAGGAAGTTAAAAAAGAAGTCGAAAAAGAATGAGAGGAAAAGAAAAAAATGATCGGTTTTTATAATTATTCGGTAATACTCACATACATAGGACTTGTTTCGTCAGTATTCGGGATCACTCAGGTCTTTGAAAATCATATGTCCATAGCCTTTCTCTGCCTGCTTCTTTCAGGTATCTGCGACCTTTTTGACGGCAAGATAGCAAGAAGCATGAAAAACAGAACAGAGCATGAAAAGGTGTTCGGCATACAGATTGATTCTCTGTGCGACCTTGTTTGCTTCGGTGTTTTCCCTGCTGTCCTAGGCTATCACTACAACTCGGTTTATCCGCTTCGTCTTATCGCAAGCATTATGATAGTTCTTGGCGCTGTTATAAGACTTGGCTACTTCAATGTTATGGAGGAAGAGCGTCAGAGAAACACAACAGAGAACAGAAAAGAATATAAGGGTCTGCCTGTTACAACAGTTGCTATGATACTTCCTCTGCTGTTCATGGGTCAGCACAATATACCGAGAAATATTTTTCCATTTGTTTTCCATAGCTTTATGATACTTATTTCAATACTCTTTGTATTGAAAATAAATGTCAAGAAGCTTTCCATGAAGGGCGTGCTGATACTCTTTACTATAGGTGCGATAATCCTTCTCGGCTATCTTAAAATGCAGCATATAATCTAAGATAAAAGTTACCTGAATGGGAAATGTTTTTGCCGGACAGGTGTGTAAAGAACAGGACGTCGGGGGTGTCGTCCCCTACAATAATGTAAATAAAAGGAGAGAAACAAATGAAATATCGTGACAGACAGGGCAGAGAATACGAACAGACCACATCTCAGGATAGCTTTCTTGCGGCTGCCTACAGCTCGGCAATGGGCAGGGCGCTTATGAAATTTCTTGGCTGTCCGATATTTTCAAAGTGTGCAAGAGTGATACTTGACAGCAAGTTCTCAGTGCCTTTTATTTTCGGCTTTGCAGAAAAAAACGGCATAGATATGTTTGACTATGAGGAAAGAATGTATCGCTCTTTCAATGATTTTTTCACAAGAAAAATAAAGCCTGGCAGACGTTTTATTACCAAGGACAGAGATCTGCTTGTTTCACCTTGTGACGGTAAGGTGACTGCTTATAAGATAACACAGTCTGATACCTTTATTATAAAGAATGCAGTGTATAATACCGCCTCGCTTCTCAGGGACAGCAAGCTTGCAAAGCGTTATGAGGGTGGCTATGCAGTTATCATCAGACTTTCGGTGGACGATTATCACCGCTATTGCTATTGTGCAGACGGTGTAAAGAGCCACAACAGAAAGATAAATGGTATCCTGCACACTGTGAACCCTGTGGTGAACAATTATCTGCCTGTTTTCAAGGAAAATTCCAGAGAATATTGCATGATAAGAACGGATCAGTTCGGAGATATTATTCAAATGGAAGTCGGTGCTCTTATGGTGGGCAGGATAACTAATCTGCACACTGAGGGCGGCGTAAAGGTCACAAAGGGCGAAGAAAAGGGATATTTCGAGTTCGGCGGCTCGACTATCCTGCTGCTTCTTGAAAAGGACAAGGTAAAACTTTGCGATGATCTGCTTAAAAATACGAGGGAGGGCTTTGAAACTAAGCTTCTTCAAGGCTCGGTGCTTGGCGAAAGTCTGAAGTAAAAATATCTAAGAAGTAAAAAATATAGGCAAGGGGCATGGTTGATGTACAGATTGAATTATGAACAGTTCGACAGAGATAATCAATATATAGGAAACGATCTGGGTGCGGTCATGAAAGATGGCAAAACTGTGTTCAAAACATGGTCGCCGCTTGCAACGGGAGTTTATCTTAATCTGTATCTTGACGGTGAGGGCAAAAGCCGTCTTGAAAGCCTGCCTATGGAAAGGCTTGACCACGGTGTTTGGTATGTGGAGATACTCCGTGACCTTGACGGCGTTTTTTATACCTATACATTTGAGTTCGATCACAAAACAAGGCATGAAACTATAGATATCTATGCAAAAGCCTGCGGAGTCAACGGAAACGTTGGTGCGGTGGTGGATTTCAAGACCACTGACCCTGAGGGCTGGGACAAGGTCAAGAAGCCTAAGTGCAGAAATGCCTGCGACGCAGTGGTGTATGAGTGCCACGTCAGGGATTTTTCTGCGGACAGTTCATCAGGCGTTGCTCCTGAGCATAGAGGTAAGTATGTGGCTTTTGCCGATAAGGGTACGAAATATCAGGGCGTGAATACCTGTATCGAGCATCTAAAAGAGCTTGGCATAACCCATGTTCACCTGCTTCCTGTGGAAGATTATGCCACTGTGGACGAGAGCAAGCCCTGGCTCAATCAATATAACTGGGGTTATGACCCTAAGAACTTCAACTGCCTTGAGGGGTCATATTCCACAGACCCTTATGACCCTAAGTGCAGGATAAGAGAGTTCAAACAGCTTGTTATGGCACTTCACGAGAACGGCATTGGCGTTGTAATGGACGTGGTATACAATCACACTTACTATACCGAGGAGTCAGCTTTTGAGCGTTCTTTCCCATATTATTATCATAGGATAAGAAATGACGGCTCATTTTCAAATGGCTCGGGCTGTGGAAACGAAACGGCTTCAAACCACATGATGATGAGAAAATTCATGATAGATTCTCTCAGATTTTGGGCAACGGAATATAAGATAGACGGCTTCCGTTTTGACCTTATGGCGCTTCACGATATTGAAACTGTGAACATCATAAGAGATGAACTTAACAAGATAGACCCTCAGATACTAATGTATGGTGAGGGCTGGACGGGAGGAGAGTCACCGCTCCCTGCTGACAGACTTGCATATAAATGGAATTCATACCAGTTTGGCAGAGTTGGACTTTTCAACGATAACATCAGAGATTCCATTAAGGGCGGTACTTTCAATCCATATGACAAGGGCTTTGTCAGCGGAAACAGAAATGCGGCTTCTACCCTAAGGCGTGGTATAGCCGGCTCTGTGCCGCACTATCAGATAAATGACGCAAAAGAAGCTTGCTGGGCTTTTGAACCTACTCAGGCGGTGAATTACTGTGAGGCTCATGACAACAATACTTTGTGGGACAAGCTTTGTATATCGGCAAAGAATGACAGCGAGGACGTAAGGATAAAAATGGATAAGCTTGCGGCGGCGATAGTGATACTTTCACAGGGTATGCCGTTCATACAGCTTGGTCAGGATTTTCTTAGGTCAAAGCCGAGGATACTCAAAGAGGGCGAAGAGCCTAATGATGTGAACATCTACTCCCATGACAGCTACAATGCGCCTGACTACACTAACTCCATAAAGTGGAACAGGAAGCTTGAATATAAAGAGGTCTTTGAGTATTACAAGGCTCTTATAAGGCTGAGAAAGGGAAGTCCGCTTTTCCGAATGAACACTAAAGAGGACGTGAACGCACATCTTCATTTTATGCACAATGACGATTGGAACTGCGTAAGCTGGAAGCTTGAAAAAGACGGAGAATGTTATGTTATCGCACTTAATCCTTACTACGAGAACAGGGGCTTCGGTCTGCCTGAGGGAAGCTTTTATCTCAGGCTTGACGAAAACGGTAAGATGAACAAACAGCCCGTTTCAGGCAGTTTCGTCTGTCCACCGCTGTCGGCTGTGGTTTATAAGAGGATAAAGAATATCTAACAGTTTTGTTAATAAAATGACGGATAAATATTAATAATAAATTAATGTATATATCTTGCAGATAGAGTATAATTAAATTATTGGATCGAGAAATATTAAGGCAAAAGACACAAAAAAATTAAACAACGGAGGAAATCATAGTATGAAGAAGTTTTTTGCAGGCTTCTGTGCTGCGGCAATTGCAGCAGGCTGCATGGGAATGACAGTCATGGCAGACACGGAAGCAACGGACAAGCTCACCTCTTATGAGGCAACAAGCGACAATGTTAAGCTTATCGGTCGTACTTACAGAAAGGGCGACACAACGATACTTGGCTATTCTGCAAGCGGTATCGAGTTCAAATGCACAGGCACAAAGGCTGTTTTCAATGTAAACGGCAGCGTAGGTGAGGCAAGAATTGGCGTATTTGTAAACGGCAAGCTTGTTAAGCAGGGCTACGTAAAAAATAAGAAGACAAACGCAGTTGAGGTAGAGCTTCCTGAGGGCGAAAGCACTGTCAAGCTTATAAAGCTTTCAGAAGCTGCACAGAGCGTTATCGCAATTGACAGCTTTGAGGTAGACGGCAAGCCACAGCCAACAGAGGCAGCAAAGCATTCTATCGAGTTTATTGGTGACTCTATCACTTGTGGATACGGCGTTGACGATCCACTTGGAAAGTCATTTTCTATCTACAACGAGAACGCCGCAAAGACATATGCTTACAAGGCAGCACAGAATTTTGGCGCTGACTACAGCTTTGTATCAGTAAGCGGAGCAGGTGTGATCTCTGGTTATTCAGGCAACGGCAAGATAAATGACGCACTGCTTGTGCCAAATTTCTATGATAAGTTCTGCTTTACATGGAGCTGGTTCGACGGTGAACAGACAGCTAATTATGATTGGGATTTCTCACAGTATCAGCCTGAGCTTATCGTTGTAAATCTTGGTACAAACGATAACTCATACACAAAGGGTGACCCTGATAAGTGTGCTGAGTTTGAAAAGGGCTATGTAAATTTCCTCAAGGAGATAAGAGCTAAGAATCCAAATTCTGAGATACTTTGTACACTCGGTATTATGGGACAGGAGCTTTATCCTTCTATTACAGATGCAGTTGACACTTATAAGACTGAAACAGGCGACAGCAAGGTATCAGTTTTCCAGTTCAGCGTTCAGGACAGCGAAAACAATGGTTATGCAGTTGACTATCACCCATCAGCTGTTTCACAAAAGACAGCAGCTTATGAGCTTACAAATGCTATTGAAGGCATTTACGGCTGGGAGAGAGTTGAGTTGGTTAACGACGGCGTTGACGAAATGACAAAGGACGATGACGTTGAGTTCAATAACGTTGTTGAGGAGTCGTCAAGTGAGGAGAGCAGCGAGAGCAAAGCAGAGGAGTCATCTTCCGAGGCTTCTTCTGAAGCAACAAGTGACAGCAGCGCAGCGGCTTCATCATCAAAGACAACGACAAATTCTAACAGCACCACAAACCCTAATACAGATGCGGCAATGGGCATAAGTATAGGTCTGGCAGCACTTGCAGGTGCAGCTATGGTGGTTTCTAAGAGGAAGTAATTAGATTGAATATAAAAAACAGATCAAGCACTGTGCTTGATCTGTTTTTTGATTAAGTAAACATATTGTAGTAGTATTCGTAAATATCCTTAACAGTATCGAAAATGTCATATTGTGGATACCAACCAAGATCTTTTCTTATAAGTTCATTGCAACAGTATATCTTGGCATTTTCACCATTACGCACAAGAGAAGGGTCTATTTCGATACTTATTTTGCAAGACGAAAGAGAAACTATATAGTCGAGAATATCTTTTAGTTTTGTGGCTTTTCCGCTGCCTACGTTATATGTGGTTTTACTTTTTTCGCTTTCAAGTATCATTCTGTAGGCTCTTACTACGTCACGCACATCGCTAAAGTCACGATATACGTCAATGTTTCCTACAATGATATTGCCATTCTCTTTTTTTGCAGATAATAGCGCAACTTGCCTGCACCAGCTTGGTATAACAAATCTGTCGGATTGTCCAACACCAGTATGATTAAATGCCCTGACACAGTATATTTTCATGCCATATTGCTCTCTGTATAGTTTTGCAAATCGTTCCTGAGTTATTTTCGATAATCCATACGGGCTGCATGAGTCAAGAGAAAATTCTTCATTGATAGGATCATCAGACTGCTGGTATTCTTCGCTTGAGCCTATGACCAATATTTTGGTATTGGGTATTATCTCTTTTGCTGATTCAAATATGTTCAGTGTTCCCTCTACATTTACAGCCATAGTTTTTGCAGGCTCTTTCCAAGAATAGCTGACGCTGCTTATTGCCGCAAGGTCAACAATATACATTGGCTTTGTTTCAGATATGACTTTTCTTACCTGAACTTTGTCAAGAATATCACAAGGAATGAATGTTACTTGATCTGCAATATCAGAACTTTCTGATATATCACAGCCATAGACTTTATATCCAAAGCTACAAAATTCTTCAGCAAGATATCCGCCTACAAAGCCTGAAACACCAAATATCAGTACTACGCCTGTCATAGCCGCACCACCTTTATCGTATCATTAATTTCTGTGTCGCCTCTTTTTCGGCTAGTTGGCGATCGTGCTTTGACATAATAGCGCAAAGCTGTTCATAGCTTGTTTTCAGCGGATCCCAGCCCAGAACAGTGCGCGCCTTGGTAGGATTGCCAAGGAGGTTTACAACATCGGTAGGTCTGAACCATTTTGGATTTACGCAAACAAGCATTTTACCAGTCTTTGCGTCATAACCCTTTTCATCAATACCATTTCCTTGCCATTCTATCTTGATACCATTATTGGCAAAGGCAAGCTCAGTAAATTCTCTTACAGTGTGCTGAACACCCGTTGCTATTACAAAGTCATCTGGTTTATCCTGCTGGAGCATGAGCCACATACATTCCACATAATCCTTAGCATATCCCCAATCTCTTAGAGCGTTGAGATTGCCTAGTTCAAGATGATCTTGGAGTCCGCAGGCTATTCTGCCTACTGCCATTGTTATCTTTCTGGTAACAAAATTTTCACCTCTACGCTCTGATTCGTGGTTGAAAAGAATACCGTTGCAGGCAAACATTCCATATGCTTCACGATATTGTTTTATCATCCAATAGCCATACTGCTTTGCAACTGCATATGGGCTGTATGGGTGAAATGGTGTTGTTTCGCTTTGTGGACACTCTTCCACTTTGCCGAAAAGTTCAGAAGTAGATGCCTGATAAATTCGGCAGGATTTATCCATGCCGAGCATATGTACTGCTTCAAGTATTCTCAATACGCCAAGTGCGTCTACATCGCCTGTGTATTCGGCTGCGTCAAAGGATACCTGTACGTGGCTTTGTGCCGCAAGGTTGTATATTTCATCGGGACGTACTTCATTCACTATCCTGATAATGCTTGACGAGTCGGAAAGATCGCCGTCATGCAGTGTTACAGCGTTTTCAGCTATAAGATGATCTATTCTTTCGGTGTTTGAAACAGAAGAACGGCGAACAATGCCGTGAACTTCATAATTTTTGCTAATAAGTAGTTCTGCAAGATAAGAGCCGTCTTGTCCTGTAATTCCTGTTATTAAGGCCTTTTTCATATTATCCTCCATGATATTTCTAAAATGTTTCTAAGAATATGTGCTTGTCCTTTACGCTGATAGACTCGCCTATCTGTATTTCAATAATGTTCATATCTGTCTGGGCATGGATAAGGTGTTTTGCACCATTTGAAACTGAAATGGTGTCTCCGGTTTTTACTAACTTTTTCTCGCCGTCCACAACAACATATCCGTTTCCTGAAACGATAGTCCATATCTCACTGCGCTGTTCGTGACTGTGATATTTCATGGAATGGTTTTCTTTCAGGTATATGCTTACTGTCATTGAATTTAGCTGAACATCAAGCACTGTAAAAGTACCCCATGATTTTTCCGCAAACATTGCCATGTTTCCCAGCTTTTTCACATATTGCTTCATGTATCCGCTGGTTTCCTTATCAGAAACAAGTATGCCGTCATTGCTCGCTGCAACTATCATGTTTTTACAGCCCATACAAAGAAGTGGAATGCCAAGTTCATTTATAACGTGGGTGTTTTCACATTTATCATCGAGAAGCGCATTGCCTTTGACATTTTCAGACATGACCTCTGACATCATGTTCCATGTTCCTACATCTCGCCATTCGCCTTTATATCTCATAACGTCTATGTTTGTTTCTCTTTCTGATACGGCATAGTCAAAGCTTATCTTTTCAAGACTTTCATATTTTTCAAGTAGGTCATAATAATCGGAATATTCTATAAGTTCGTGGGATTTTTCAATTATGTATTCAAGTGAGAATGAAAACACACCTGCATTCCACAGTGCACCCTGCTCAATGTATTTTTCAGCAGATATCCTATCAGGCTTTTCCACAAACTTTTTAACTGAACTTATGCTGAGATCATTTTCAGGAATAATGTAGCCGTATTTTTCGCTTGGATAAGTTGGCTCAACGCCTAAAAGCATAAGCTTTTTGCTGACAGTTTCTATGCTTTTCATAAGTGAGATAACTGCTTTGTAGTAGTCATCATGTACATATGGGTCAACAGGACAAACGGCTATGCTTTCAGATAGACCAACGCCTTTTATATCATGAAGATATGTCGCTGCAAGCACTATTGCCGGAAATGTATCACGTCTGCATGGCTCGATGCAGATATCAATATCATCACCAAGCTGGTTTTTTATGGTGCTTACCTGGCCTTCGCCTGTTGCAATAGTTACTCCCACATCTGGAGAAACGCTTTTTATCTGACGATAGATACGCTGTGCCATAGATTCATATGAATCATTGTCTGTTTTAAAAAGTTTAAGAAACTGTTTACTGCGTATGCTGTTTGAAAGCGGCCATAAACGCAGACCACTGCCTCCTGAAAGCAGGATAATATTCATTGGTTATTCTGTCCTTTGCTGTTTGTTGATTTTATATTCTGACCTTTATTAAAATGTGCTATAGCTAGGTCCATTTGTTTTGTTGCAACGTTATATGCACTTTTATATTTATGTAACTTTTCCACAGTAACATTTTCATCATTGCTAAGCAGTTCTTCAAATGTGTATACTGGAATATCCGAAACTGTACTATATTCATCTGTGAAAAGGTATACATTGTCTGTATATTTGCTAATGTTTGATATATCACCTATGTTTACAATATTTGATGGGAAGACATCATATGTAGAGAGAACTGTGAAGGTCTGATCGCAAACATAATGAGTAGCATTTGGGAAAAAGTAAGTCATTTCTCCAAGTGTCAATTCATGAAGGTGTAGAAAAGCGATATTTCCACCAGGGTTTTGATCGTTGATATCGGTTACTATCTGATCAATATCTGATTCTTTTAGATCTCTAACAGTGTAAATTGCCATATATATAAGATTAGCACACATAGTCAAAAGAACAAGTACCGATAGTATCTTATTTCCGAAACATCCAATTATCACTCCTGCAAGTATCAGCCATACTGTTCCAAGAATATAATAATATCTTTCAGATGCAATGCTACTGAAAAAGTTATTAACAAACGCAAGAATCATAACGGGGATAAGTATAAAAAGCAAAAGCAAAAAGATATCACGGTAAACTCTTTTTTCGGCTGCAAGTGTGAAAACTTTGCTGAATTTAGTCGCACCCTTAATTGCTTTAAGTTTGACATGCCTTAGCAATGCAAAGAAAATAAGTACCGGAAAAACAAATTCAAATATAGTGATATATCCTTTTTCTATAAGCATATCGTGAAATATCCAGCCCAAAGCAGCACGAGTTCCAAACACTGATTTCCAGTAATGTTTTTTGACATTTGACATTTGACCAAAGAGTACCGTCAGCCATGGTATATATGCTAATGCACATAAAATACCGCAAATAAAGAATTTTTTGAATTTCTTATAGTTTCTTGTGCAAAGTGAAAACACCAGAACTGCAACATATGAACCGAAAACACCTACAAGTGCGATATTATGAGTATACATTGCAAGTATAGAGAAGATAACAGTGCAGACATATGCGTGTGTCTTTTCAAGACTGTAGGCATAAAGCATATAGACTGCTGTTGCCATAAAGAAAAACATTGCAAATATAGTTGGTCTTATTTCATGGATCTGATAAAAGATTGGCGGTGAAAAAAATGTTATAAGAAGTGCTGCAATAGCTGAATTTCTGCCAAATATCCTTTTTACAGGAAATGCAGCTATAAAATACATTCCGATAACTGCGATGATTGAAAAACAGCGCATCACAATGAGACTGTTGCCAAATATCACAACAAAAACCTTGAGTGCTATGGCGTAAAAAGGCGGGCTGTAATCATAGGGTATCAAGCGCCATATTTCTGAAAAAGAATGTTGAGTAAGAGCATACTGATATGTGCTGTCATAGTTTAGGCTGTTTGAAAACATAAGCGGAAATATCGCAAATATTTCTATAAGACTGACTATTACAAACAGTATTATCAGAAGTAAATTATTTTGTATTTGTGCTTTGAGTTTTATTAGTGACATGATATAATCTCCATGTGTTCTTGTATGTATAAGGTTCAGCAAACATTCCAAGATAAGTTACATCATAATCGTCTTTTGAGTTGAAATGGTCATCAAGCTCATAAGGCGAGTCAGGGAACAGATCTCCGAAAATAAACAGTTTTTTGCTGTATTTGTTTATGTTATCAATGCTTCCGATATCAGTTACTTCAGTAGGGAAAACGTCAAGAGTGTTGAGTACGCACCATGTATCATCGCATACATAATGCTCTGCATCAGGAAAATAATACATCATTATTCCAAGCGACCATTCATGTAAATGAAGAAAAGCAATATCATCATCTCCGTTTTCTTTGATAGTTTCTATCATATCAGAAAAATCAGAGCTATCCAATTGACTTTTAACATTGCCGAAATTAATGCAGAAGCTTACAATAAACAGCACGATACAAGCTAAGAAAAGCTTGGTATCAAAAAGTTTGCCTATCACTACTGACAGCAATATTACCATAAGAGAGCTTAAAATATAAAAATGTCTGGTGGCGATGATAGGGTAAACAAGGCGAGTGAACAAAATTAGAGTGATAATAGGAGCAACATACATGAGTCCGCAGTAGAGAACACTTACAAACTCGGCACGGTGAGGTGCAAGCTTTTTGCGGATATTATTTAAGGTTTTGCAGTTACGCATCTTTACCACATGGATAAGCAACATTATGGCGATAAAAATGAATATCAGGTAATTGACAAGTCCGCTTGCATAACCAAAGTGAATATCATATGTCCAATCTATAACAAGGCTACTTGAAATTATGGAATTTGCCCAATAGTTTTTCTTAACATTTGAAAATTGCTTCATTACAACTATCAGCCAAGGGCAATAGCTTAATGCGCAGACAACTCCGCTAAGGAAGAAATAAAGTGTTTTCTTCTTTTGCTTTGAAATAATAGTAAAAGCAAAAGAAACTATGTAGAAAGACAATGCCGCAAGCATTGATACATTGTGAGTATACATTCCAAGGACAGCGAAAACTGTCATGCAGATATAGGCATAATGATAGCCCTTAAACAGTGCCAGATACATATAAATAGCACAAGCTGCTGTTAGAAAATAAGCAAGTACAGTCGGACGTATCTCAGGAACGAGTAAAAAGTTGACATAAGAAAGCGTGTAAAGCAGCATACATATGACTGATGCACGTTTGCCAAAGGCTGCACGAACAGGAAATGCTGCAAGAAATATCAATCCCCATATTATAAATATGGAAAATGACCTCATTGCTAGAAGTGAACTGCCGAATATGTAGGTCCAAAGTTTAAGAAGCAAGGTATAAAGGGGAGGACTGTAGTCCTCCGGCAGAAGCTTCATGATATCGCTTAAACTGTGTTTGGTTAAAAAAATACTGATAGGAACTGTCATAGTTTATTATGTCTGCATTGAAAGGCGGCAGTATATGTATAACTGATACTGCAAGCATTACAAGAGCCAATATTAAAATGCCATAGCGATTAAAAAAAAGCTATTGATTTGCTGATAACATCTGAGTTGTCACTTTTGTCTGTTTTTGTTAAAGCTGGCATTTATCCTGACTCCTATCAACATAAATAATGTTTTTACATACCCTAGAATAAATTTGAAAAGCTGACGCTTTGATTCGCCATAAAGACGTTTTTCAAAGACTATTGGCGTTTCCTTTACAACCAATTTGCGGTTGTTTATTTTCATTTTAAGCAGCACTTCCTGCAAAATATCATAATTTTGACAGGTGAGCTTAACGGCTTTAAGCTGCTTTGTGTCATACATCCGAAAGTCTGTGGAAATATCCTTTGCCTTTATTCCGGTTATTATTCTGAAAACAAAGTTAAGGATATGGGACATTATTATAGAGACCTTTGAATCGTTTGTCTTACCGCCTTTGACATAGCGTGAGCCTATAACAACATCAGCGCCTTTGGCAAATTTCTTATAAATGTCAGGTATGTATATGGGGTTGTGAGAGCCGTCGCTGTCCATTATGAGAAATTTATCATAACGTGCCGCCTTGATACCTGTTCTGAAAGCTCCTCCAAAATGCGGAAGTCTTTGGTTTACATATCTCGCTCCGAATTTCTTGCACACAGCAGGTGTGTCATCAAGGGGCTTCATAGTATCAACAATTATGATCTCATATTCTTCGCCAATCTTATCAAGCTGTTGCTTTATCTTCGGAAGAAGTATCTTTAAATTTTCTGCTTCTTTGTAAGCAAGAAGTACTGCACTTATAGCCATTATTTATCACTCAATTCTTATAAGTTATCGTTCTGTTTAGAAAATATTGCAACAGACATATAAATATCATTACTACAAATTTTAAAACATAAATATTCATACTTGATTTAAACAAGTGTATTAGCAGGGTAGATATAAGCGAGCCTGCGATACATATGGTTGCGTATGAAGCAAAGGTCTTCATATACTCACTGCGTTTTTTGAAATTTACAAGTGTATTTGTCATAAACGTAAAAATAAACCCACAGACATTACCAATAAGGCTGCATATCTCAGGTTTATCAAAAACGGCAAAATGTATGAAAATTGCACTGATAACATAATCTATGACTGCAGCGACTAAACCAAAAAGAGCATAGAGAACAAAGTTGCGGTATTTTTTATATAAGCTAACAATATGTGTCAATCAAACTTTCTCCCACCATAAAAATATATACTTTGTTTATGATTATATCACATTCATTTGCAAAAAGCAAGGCTTTTTGTCATATTTACCTCTATTTTACGGTAAATATTTGGTTAATGGTTAATGAAAGAATATTGTACTTTTTTGGAAATCTATGATATTCAGCATCGTTTTTTACAACAAATCCGATAATATTGACGATTAAAAAAAACTCCCTATGCAGAAAAACTCTGCATGGGGGATATTTTATAAACGATAAAAATTATTTCTTAGTAGTCACACTCTTTGAAGCCGACCAAGCGCCGTAGTATTTCGTCCCCTTTACAGTTGTATACGAACGAACACGAACATAGTATTTCTTTTTGCCTGAAAGCTTTGAAACAGTGGTCTTGTCGGTCTTGTTGTTTGTTATGGTAACTTTCTTTGCACTTGTGAACTTTGAGTTTGTTGCATACTGGATTTCATATCCGGTAGCAGAGCCTTTCTGCGCCCAGTCCACAAAGAATGCCTTGCTCTTAGCCGTGAGTTTCTGTATCTCCTGCTTTGCAGGATTTATCTTGAACGCCTTTGTGATAACTCCGCCATACTTGCCCTTGCCTGTTATCTTTACAGTAGCCTTGCCAACTTTTTTGTTGTTGGAGT